>OJRP01000010.1_pt1 | contig 130899 bp, 116 predicted proteins | sample 1599201 | NCBI WGS metagenome assembly OJRP01 (sample SAMN03922534, study PRJEB24848) | human gut metagenome | isolation source: stool sample | host: Homo sapiens | place: Germany | collected 2010-05
GCCGGACTTGATCCGGCAATCCACAAACACAAGGCACTTGCTCACGATATGCACGCAGAAAGCAACGCGCTTCGACAAAGGTTCTCGCCGCAGCCGATGTTGCGGTCAAGCTGGCCACAGCTTGTCATTCCCGTGTTTTTTTCTTCTCCTCTGTCATTCCCGTGCTTGGCACGGGAATCCAAAAAGAGATGTTCGGCTCAAGGCCGAATATGACGGTAAGGAAAAAGGCCGAACATGACAGAGAAAAAAAAGCCCCTCAACCGAGGGGCTTGATAAAAGGGCTTATGCTTAAACCAGTTCGTCGACTTCTTCCAGAATCTGGTTGGTTTCGTAAAAATGTTTGAGATATGTATGCCCGGTTCGTTCCACTTCCTCGTCTTTGATAATGGACTGGTTGTTGCCGTAAACGTTGACCCTGTTGTTGTGACTGTCGTCCGGCGTTTCGTCGTAAACGCCGCTGGCGCTTAATGCTTCTATTGCGCTCGGAATATATGCGCTGCCGCCGCTTAATGCGTTGCTGTCTTCTTTTTCGGGGGTGGCGAAAGGCGAAGATTGTTTCTGTTTGTTGTCTCTGTTGTCGTCATTGTTGACCGAAATGTTGTTGGAAGCGTCGATGACTTCCACAAAAGATTCACCCTCGGATCCGATAATATAATTGTGATCCGTATGCTTAACCGGTGCGTTTCGTGTCTGACTTCCCGTTGAGCTCGATACTTTTCTGGTAGACGAAATGCTCATAGTCATTCTCCAAAAGTTCTTGGATAATTCTAAATACTTTATAACTATATGTTATCACAGCTTTTTTTATAAATCCATAATTATTTGTACCGGGAGGATAAATACCAAAAAAAGCCGCAACCTGTTCAGGTTGCGGCTCTGTAAAGACATACGGCATTATTCAGAAGGTTTGTCTTCCTCTCCGTCCTTGTTTTCTTCTTTGTTTTCTTCGCGTTTTTTCTTGGCCTCGTTGATTTTTGCTTCCAGTTCCTTCTTGCCTTTTTCTGCGGCACTGGCCAGAAGTTTAAGCTTTTCTTCTGCCTGAACTTTCAAATCGGGAAGTTTGCCGGCTCCGAAAATGACCGCCACGATAACGACGACCAAAAACCACCCCCAAAAACCTGAAAACATATCTATTCTCCTCTTGTTTGTTTCATTCTGTTCAGGACTTCCGTTGCATCATAGTTGTCCCGGTATTTTTCTATCCGGCCGGTAAGGCTTTCGTAATCTCTGGCCACGGCCTCGTAATCGGCAACATAAACGTTATTCTGAAATAAGTTTTTGACTTTTTCAAACCTTATCATCGACTTATCCGACATAAATCCGGCTTTTTTGCATACTTCGGCAGCATCTTCGCTGTCGCCGCCGCAGTAGCAGACGGCATCGCAGCCGGCGGCAATGCAGGTTTGGGCTTTCTCGCCAATTTTGCCGCTGAGGGCTTTCATGTCGATGGCGTCCGAAATCAGCAGGCCGTCAAAACCGATATGTCCGCGGATAATTTCCCTGATGCCTTTGGCCGACTGTGTGACCGGATTAACCGCGTCTGTTTCGGGAATAACCACGTGTGCGGTCATTCCTGCCGGCGCATGGCTTAGTTTTTCGAACGGAAAAAAGTCTTTTTCCAGCTCTTTCAGCGGCTGGTTCAATATCGGCAGTCCCAGATGCGGGTCGGTTGTAACTCTGCCGTGTCCCGGCATATGCTTGATGCAGGGGCAGATGCCGTTGCGGATATAGCCTTCGACCATAATTTTTCCGTAAACCGCGGTTTTCTTTTCGTCATTGCCGAAACAACGGCTTTTCAGCACCGCCGCGGTTTCTTCAAAAGCCAAGTCGAGTACCGGTGCAAAATTCATGTTGATACCGCAGTCTTTCAGGTCTTTGCTTATCAGGAGCACATGTTCGTACACTGCTTTTTCCGCTTCTTCCTGGCCGTAAGTTTCACCGATTTTCCCCAGGACGTACTGCGATGCGTACGGACGAAATTCCGGTTCTGCCAGTCTTCTGACCCGGCCGCCTTCCTGATCGACGGCGATAATGATGTTTTCGTCTTCCGCCGCTTCCCGTATTTGTCTTGTCAATTCGGCAAGCTGGGAACGGTTCTCGATATTGCGGGCAAAAAGGCTGACGCCGAGCGGACGGTATTGCTCAATCAGTCTTCGTTCGCCGTCGGACAGCATTGTTCCGGCGACGGAAATCAGAGCGGCGGAAATAGGTTTGTTCATGAATTTGTCCTTACAGTAAAATCGAAAGAATAAACTTTGCGCCTTTAATCAGCAGCATGCCGAAAAAATTCAGGTCAAAGCCAAAACGGCCGCCGACAGCCGGAAGAATAAAAGCGATTAACACAATGGCAGCCAGTCCCTGTCTTTCGGCACTGATGTATTTCTGCGCCCATGGTTTGTTTATCCAGCCAAACAGAATTTTGGAACCGTCCAGCGGCGGAATGGGGAGGGCGTTAAAAATTGCCAGCACCACGTTGAAAACGACCATGTTGAGCAGAAACAGGCCGATAACGCCCTGCGCCGTGCTTTGCGGCAGAATGCTGATAAACTTGAGCAACACGGCGGAAACGACGGCTAAGGCCAGATTCGTCACAATTCCGGCCGACGCGACAATAATCAGGTCGCGCTTTGAGCGACGCAAATTGTTGAAATTGACGGGTACGGGCTTTGCCCAGCCGAACATAAAACCGGCCTGCGAAAAATAAAGCAGAGCCGGCAGCAAAATCGTACCGAAAAGATCGACGTGTTTAAGCGGGTTCAAAGTCAGCCTGCCGTAAATTTTTGCCGTATTGTCTCCCAGACGGTAAGCTGCATAGCCGTGCGCCAGCTCATGCAGCACAATCGCCAGAATTATCGGAACAAAATTTACAATCAGGCTGACCATGCTCATTATTTTTTCTTCACGATACAGGTTCCGCCCAGCGCCTTAATGTCGCGGCAGAGGTTGTCCGCGCCGGACCTGTCCGCAAAGGCGCCTGCTTTCAGACGGTAGAAAACGCCGTCGAAGTCAAGGTCCGCAGTTTCGATTTCATGCGGCTGCCCCTGCAACGGCGGATACTTTTTAACCAATGTGTTCCAGGCGTTTTCGGTTGCTTTTTTGTTTTGCGAACTCATCAGCTGAACTTGCCAGGTTCCGGCCGGAGCTGCTTTCGCGGAAACGGTTTTTTCCGCGGCTGCCGGAACCGGAACGGTGGCTGGAGCCTGCTGAAGTTTGGCTGCGGCTTCGGTCTTTTCGTTAATGCTCCAGTCTTTGTTGGGAACTTTTACCTTTTCGCCCTTGACGATTTTTACCGTGTCGACTTTTGCCGGAACCACGACGGCAGCCTGCGAGGCTTCCTTAATGCTGACGACTTTTTCTTCGGCTTCTTCCTTGGCGGCGACAATCTTCTGCGCTTCGGCAATTACTTTCGGAGCCTCGTCCTGAACCGGAACTGCCGCGGCTTTCTCAAACATATCGTCCGGAACTGAGGCGGTCTGCGGTACCGGTTCGATTATCGGCAGTTTTGGCTGTTCCGGCGGCGGCAGCAGATTTTCGACTTTCGTGTCGTCCTCCGGCTTTTTTTCAACAATGTCGTAAACCGATTTGTCCTGATTCAGAATTTCCATGCCGCCCGGTTCGCTCGGCTGTACTTTGATGGCGGTCTGCGGTCTGCGGATAACCGGAATCTCTTCCGGGTTGTTGACAGCATACCGCGGAGACAGGACAAACCACCCGACGATGCCAGCCAGCGCCACGCCGGAAACGGCGCCGATGAAAACGCTTTTCGAGCGCTTCATTTCAATGCGTTTTTCTTCAAAGTTTGCGGCGGACTGATCGGCAATCTTCTGGCGGAATTCGTTTAAAAAATCATCGTTTTTGCTGTCGTCCGGAAATTCCTGAAACATCCTTCTTCTCCTGCAATTAAAATTCTTTATTAACCACTATAAGCGATAAAACTTTATAATCCTTTAACGGACAAGCGCAAAACCGCCTAAAAACGGGTGTGCGGGTCAAAAAGCCGCCGATGTTCCTCTATGGCCGCAATATCGGTCATGCCGGCGATATATTCGCAGACGACCTCGGCCGTTTCGGCGTCTTTGGCCTGCGTTCTGATAAACGCGCGCGTTTCCATCGGCAGCAGTTTGCTGTCGTTCATGAAGACGGCAAACAGTTCCTCGACGATTCTCTGCGATTTCATGTCCATGCGCGCAATCGGCGTCGCCGTGTAGAAATATTCTTTCAGAAACCTGCGCAGCAGTTTGATGTCCGCTTTCATGCCGTCGGAAAAGTCGATCATGAATTTCTTTTGCTTCCGGGCGTCGTCGCAGTTTCTGATTTTGTGTTCGGCGATGTTGTTCCGGCTGTTTTTCAGCACGTCAAAAATCATTCGGGCAATCATGTTGCGGGTAACGGCGTAGATTTTCAGATTGTCATCTGCGCCGGGATGCTGTTTTTCGAACTCTTTCAGAATGTCGTTGACAAAAGGCAGCTCACGCAGCTTTTCAATGCTGAAAAAACCGGCTCTGAAACCGTCGTCGATGTCGTGGTTGTTGTAGGCGATGTCGTCGGCAACCGCGCCGACTTGTCCTTCCAGAGAAGAATAATGCCCGAGGTCAAGGTCAAATTTTTTGTTGTATTCCTTCAGATAACGACTGGTAATTCTCTTAATCGGGCCGTTGTGCTTAACCGTTCCTTCAAGCGTTTCCCAAGTCAGGTTCAGGCCTTCAAATTCCGGATAGTGGATTTCAAGTTTGGTCATAATCTTCAACGACTGGATGTTGTGGTCAAAGCCGCCGAATTTTTTCATGGCGTTTTGCAGGCCGCGCTCGCCGGCATGGCCGAACGGCGAATGTCCGAGATCATGTGCCAGCGCGATGGCTTCACCAAGTTCTTCGTTCAGTCCCAGACATTTGCAGATGGTGCGCGTAATCTGCGCAACTTCAATGCTGTGCGTCAGCCGCGTACGGTAGTTTTTGCCCTCGTGATAGGCGAAAACCTGCGTTTTGCCGTCCAGCCTGCGGAAAGCCGACGAGTGAATCAGCCGGTCTCGGTCGCGCTGAAACGGCGAACGGATAACGTTGGTAAAATCGGCATAGAGACGCCCGCGGCTTTTTTCGGGCGTAAGTGCATAAGTTGCCAGTTCCATATTTTTTGTCTTCCTTTTAACATTTTATCATATATACTTAACAGACAAAATTAAAGAATTGGTAAAGGCACAGAATGAAAATAGCGACCTACAACGTCAATTCCGTCAACGCCCGTATGGAAAACCTTGCGGCCTGGCTGTCCGAAACCCGGCCGGATATCGTCCTTCTGCAGGAAATCAAGGCAGAGTTTAACGCCTTTCCTTTTTGGGATTTGCAGATGGCCGGTTATGAGGCAAAAATCCTCGGTCAGAAAAGCTACAACGGCGTGGCGGTGCTCAGCCGCGGAAAAATAAAGGTTGTCAGCGAGGGGCTTCCCGGTTTCGCGGACGAAAACGCCCGTTATCTGGAAGCCGACGTCGAAACCGGTGAAGGCACGGTCCGCGTCGCCTCGATTTATCTGCCGAACGGCAATCCGCCTTACAATGCGCCGGACGATGTTTCGAAGTTTGAATACAAGCTGCGCTGGATGGACGCTTTCCTGCAGCATGCGCGGGAACTTCTCCGTCGCGGCGGGCCGGTGGTTCTCGGCGGCGATTTCAATGTTATTTTTACCGACGCCGATGTTTACAATCCTGAACTTTTCCGAGCCAACGCGCTGATGAAAAGCGAAGTCCGCGAACGCTTCCGCGCCTTGTTGTATCAGGGCTGGTTTGACGCTTTCCGCACGCTTCACCCGCATGAAGTCGGCTACACTTTCTGGGACTATTCCGGCAATGCGCTGAATGCCGATTACGGCATGCGGATTGACTATCTGCTGCTTTCGCCGCAGGCCGCCGACGCGCTGACGTCCTGCGCGGTTGACAAAACGCCCCGCCTGGGTGTAAAACCCTCCGATCACACGGCCTTGGTTGCCGAACTGAATTTGAAAGACGATGACAAAAAGGAAAAATAAGAAATTTCGCGGCGATACGCGTCTCCTGGAAGTATATGACGTCGGCAGCGGGGGCGACTTGGTTGCGCGCCCGGCAGACGGTTCGCCGGCGCTGCGCATTTATGTTGCGTCCAATAAAAAAATCAAACCGCCGCTGGAAATCGGCGACTGCTTTCTCGGCAGGGTAAAACGCGTCGGCGGCGATTTGTGGGCCAAGCCTTTTGCGCGCACTTCCAAAGCCGGCGGCGAAACCGAAGCGGAGAAGATTTTCGGCGTCGTCGAGCGGCGCGGCAATGAGTATTATCTCAGGCCGTCGCAGAAAAATGCCCGGCTGGATTATCTGCTTGACGACATCGGCAAATGCCGGGATGGCGATTTTGTGGCGGCCATGCTTATCGGCGAGCGCAAATTCAAACAAGCGCGTATTTTCAAAAATTACGGGCCTTTTGATTTGAACAAGGCGGTTTCTTGTCTGGTGCTGGACAAATACGGCATCGGCTGCGATTTTCCCGAAGCCGTCGGCAAAGAGACCGCGCGCTGTCCGAAGTTTTCCAAAAAAGGGCGGGCCGACCTGACTTCCGTGCCGCTGGTAACCATAGACGGCGACGATTCCAAAGATTTTGACGATGCGGTTTACGCCGAGCGTACGGCATCCGGTTTCAACCTGATTGTCGCCATTGCCGACGTGGCTTTTTATGTTCGTCCCGGAAGCGCGCTCGACCGCGAAGCTTACCGGCGCGGCAATTCGGTTTATCTGCCCAATATGGTGGTGCCGATGCTGCCCGAAAAGCTGAGCAACGATCTGTGCTCGCTCAAACCGAAAGTCGAGCGGGCGGCAATTGCCTGTTTTATGAAAATAGACCGCAGCGGCAATCTGAAAAGCTACGAATTTAAGCGTGCCGTCATAAAGTCGGCGGCAAGGCTGACTTACCGCGAAGTGCAGGACGCCTTTGACGGCCGGTTCAATGCGCAGACCTCGGGGCTTTTTACCACCGTCATTCAGCCGCTTTACGAAGCATATTTTGCCTTGGACAAGGCAAGGAAAAAACGCGGCGCGCTGGAACTCGACGTTCCCGAAGTTAAGATAAAAGTCGGCAAAGACGGGCTGATACAGTCGGTTTCCAAGGCGGAACACTATGCCAGCCACAGCTTGGTCGAAGAATTTATGATTAATGCCAACGTGGCGGCGGCCAGGGTTCTGGCGGCGCAGAACCTGCCCGTGATGTACCGTGTCCACGAAAAGCCGCTTAAAGAAAAGCTTGACGAGATTGAACCGCTGCTGCGCAGCCTGCGTCTGAAACTTCCCGAACAGCCGGCGCTGAAGCCCGCTCATTTTAACCGGCTTTTGGAAGCCTGTGCCGGCAAAGGCTGGTCGGCGGGTATCGGCAATCTTATTTTGCGGCTGCAGGCTCAGGCGCGTTACAGCCCCGAGCATCTCGGCCATTTCGGTCTCGGGCTTGCCGACTATGCGCATTTTACGTCGCCGATACGCCGCTATGCCGATTTGCTGATTCACCGCGCCCTCATCAAGGCATACAACATGCCGGACGGCGGCGGTCTTGAAGATAATGCCGACCGCGGTCTTTTTGAACAGATAGGCGAGCACATTTCCGCAACCGAACGACAGGCCGTCTGTGCCGAACGCGAAACCGTCGCCAGATTTCTTTCCGCCTATATGCAGCCGGCGCTTGGCAGTGATTTTGACGTCAAAATTTCCGGACTGACTTCGGCGGGCATCTTTGCCGCGGTGGAAAGTCTCGGCGCCGAGGGGCTGATCCCGATACGCACGCTGCCGGACGACGATTATCAGCTGCGCAACTGCGGTTTTGAACTTTTCGGTACCCGCAGCGGGCGGACCTTTATGTTTGGCGACGTTATCCGGGCGCGGCTGACCGAAGCTTCCCCCGTAACCGGCGGGCTGATATTTAAATATGTTGATGAACACGACGGCGTCGATTATTTTGAAAAGGGTTCCCGCGGCAGTTTCCGCATTGTGCCGCCCGGTGCGGCGCCCGAACCGGAAAGGGGAAAAGCGCGCGGACGCAGAAAAGCCAAATTGAAGCCAGGAAAAAGTAAAAAATGAAAAAGCTGCTGTTGACGTTTTTGTTTGTTGTTTTGGCGGTTCCTCAGACGTCTGCCGACGAGGCGGCGCGCCTTTCACGAGTTTATGCCGCCGTGGCACGGGATTATGTCGAACCGGTTGAAGTCGGCCGCTTTGCCGTCCTGACTCTGAAGTCGCTTAATGCGCTGGATAAGCGGATTCAGGTTGCCGACGACGGCAGACGTCTGACGCTTTATACTTCGGGACGCGTGGTTAAGGTCGCGCCGAAGCCGGATGATGGCGGGGACATTGCCGCCTGGACGCGCCTGACGCAGGATTTTATCCGTGAAGCCTGTCGCTTTTCGCCGTCGCTGGAAAGGCGCGATTTTGAAATTGTCGACCGTCTGCTGGCCGATGCTCTGCCCAAATTTGACCGTTCGTCGGTTTATTATAACGGTTTTGCTCCCGAAAAGAAAAGCCGCGGCGGACTTTCGCGGGCTTATGCCGACCGTATGATTGACGGCGTCCTGTATATCCGTCTTGGAGCTTTTAACAAATATACCAGCGAAAATATCCGCAGAACCCTGAGCGAAAATCCCGATTGCACGAGCGTAATTCTTGATTTGCGCGGAAATCCCGGCGGCCTGCTGTCCGAGGCGGTGGAAGTCAGCGGCCTGTTTCTGGATCGGGGCAGCGTCATCGCCTATACCCGCGGCCGCAGCGGCGATTCGGACAAATATTATGTTGCCGACGGCGGCGATATCCTGAACGGCAGGCCGTTGGTTGTGCTGATTGACGGACAGACGGCTTCTTCGGCCGAAGTTATGGCCGCCGCCCTCCGGGAACAGGGGCGGGCGGTGCTGGCCGGTACCCGCAGTTACGGCAAAGGCACGGTTCAAAAGCTGATTTCGCTGGAAAACGACAGTTCTATGGCTTTGACGGACGCCTATTTTTATACGCCTTCCGAACAAAAGATTGACCGTGTCGGCATTTTGCCTGACGTCTGCCTTTCCGGCAGAGAAGAAAACGACAGTCCGGAACGTATTGTTTCGCGTCGCTTTGACGATTGTCCGCCCGAAAACCGGCAAAATGCGGAAATTGATGTGGAAACCGCCCGGCTGCTTCTGAACAAAAACTTGTGAGATTCTTGTTGACATTATGTCCAAAAAATGTATATTACGCCTAAATGTTGATTTTGAAACCTATTTTAAAGAGTAAAAAACATGGCAAAAGCAATAAAAGTTAAAGTAAAATTAGAGAGCACGGCCGGTACCGGCACATTCTACCTTGCTGAAAAGAATCCGCGGACTCATCCGGAAAAACTGTCGTTGAAAAAGTATGACAAGAAATCCAAAAAGCATGAAGAGTTTGTAGAAAAGAAGCTTAAGTAATTCTTTCAGAAGTTTAAGTTGTAAGTTTGTAAAAGTACCGTGGTTTTGTTCCCGGTACTTTTTTTTGCGTTTCGGCCTGACGTCAATATCGGACAATAAAGTAATGTATGTTAATGTGTCGTCATGATTGACGGGGTTAATTCTCCAACAGGCCGGCTTTTTCATATTCTTTGCGAAGGTGTTCAATCTCAACATCGGTGTAGCGCTGGGTCGTTGTCAACGAAGCATGTCCCAGCAGCTCCTGAATCGAGCGGAGATCGGTGCCTTCGGCCAGCAGATGCGTGGCAAACGAATGTCTGAGCGCGTGCGGCGTTACCGTATCGGGCAGTCCGAGCTCCGCCCTGATTTTTTCCAGCCGCCGCTGAATTATCCGCGGCGTCAGCCTTTCGCCGCGTGCCCCCAAAAACAGGGCTTCGCCGCGGTTCATTTTATAAGGGCATTCCTGTCTGTAAGCATCTACTGCCGCAATCACGGCCGGCAGCAGCGGTACAATCCGCGTCTTTTGTCCCTTACCGGTAATTCGCATGAAATCTTCGTTGTCCAGATCGCCGACATTCAGCGACAACGCTTCCGAAATACGCAGTCCGCAGCCGTAAAGCAGGGTAAAGACAGCCTTGTCGCGCAGACTCATCCAGTATGCGTCGCCGGGGTTCTTGGCATTTTGCAGTTCAGCCGCCCGTCGGAGAACGTCAAAAGCGTCGTCCATATCCAGTGCCTTGGGCAGAATTTTTGACTTCCGCGGCGAAGATATGACGCTGATTGCCGGATTTTTAACAATATTGTTGCGGTCCAGCCATTTGAAAAAATTTTTGACGGCCGAAACTTCGCGGGCGATGGAACTTTTTTCCAGATGTTTTGCCGCACGCGAAGCCAGATAGGCGCGAAAGTCCCGCACGTCAAGCCGTCCCAGTTTCGCCAGTGTCAAAGGTTTTTCAAAAAAGGCGAAAAAAGCCGATAAGTCCCGAAAATAAGCGTCCAGCGTATGTTCGGAATAGCCGCGCTCGCTTTTAAGCCAGTCCTGCCAGCGTCCGACAATTTCCCGCGCATCATCGGCAGCGTTGTATTTGATTTCGCTTTTCATGTTTTCAGCATACGCTTTGCAGGTTAACTTTTCGTATAGATATTGACATTTTTGCATTTGCGTCATATTTTCGCCCGGAATAAATTCTATTATAAATTAAAAAATAAGGTTATGTTAAAAGCTATTATTAAAGGAAAACCCGAAAGAATCAGCGAATTTACCGCTGTATTTGTCGAAGTGGTTTCGGGGAGTTTGCAAAACGGCAGAGTGAGAAATCTGAAGTTGGTAGAAGCCGAAACGGATGAAAAGAGCCTGGAGGCGCTCAATTGTTCGGAAATCGGAGACAAAGTGGTTCTGGATGTCCGCGAAGCCGGGAAAATAACCGGTTTTTACAATGTTTCCAAAAATCTGGGGCTTGCGGAGTTGAAAAACGCTTTGTGAAAGCGGCTCCCGTCAATTACTGTGTTTAACTTAAAATAAAAGATTATGGAAAGTTTTGAAGCAATCGTTGTCAGAGTAAGCCGACCTTTCGCCTATAATAAAGACGGCGTGGTCAACAGTTGTATTAAGATGCTCGTTGATGTTAAAAATGTCGGCAAAAAAGTTTTAACTTTTGTTCAGGAGGAGGAATATTTTGATTATTCTCTCACGCCTTACAGCCCGGCGGATAATCTGAAAACCTTGCCGCCGTTTGTTTTCGCTTCTCTGTGCGAAAAGGATGACAAGCTGCGTGTCAGGCTCAAGGCAAATGCGGAAGGAAATTGGCGGTCTTACGACATCGATGAGATGGAGAACCTGACCAACGGCTTAACCTGTCGCTGAAAACATTTTGAAAAAAACGGCCGAATTGCAAGATTTCGGCCGTTTTTTTGTGCGTAACCTGCAATCGGATTTGTTTTAAAATCGGCAGATTGATATGATAAGCGGCAGATAACAGTTCAGAGGATTGTCCGTGTCACAGATTATCGGCGTTTTGCTGCCGTTGCCGTTCAACGATGTTTTCGATTACAAAACCGAGGAGAATGTCCCGCTTGGTTCTTTTGTCCGTGTACCTTTCGGCCGCGAAAGGCAGATTGGCGTTGTTTGGAAAATCGGTCGTTCGTCCAGACTGGAAGAAAACAAAATTAAAGCGGTATCCGAAGTTTTAAATTTTCCGCCGTTGTCGGAAGCGTTGCGCAAATTCGTGACTTTCGTCGCTTCGTATAATATGGCTTTTCTGGGCCTTACGCTCAAAATGGTTATGGGCGTCAAAGCCGTTTTCGACGACAATCAGACCATGACGCTGTACCGTCTTTCCGGCAAAACGCTGGCAGAGGCAAAACTTAAAAATTCCGATGCCCGCTGGCGGGTAATGGAACTTCTTCGGCATTATCCCTACACCCGGGCCGAAATCTGCGCCGGGGCCGGCTGCGGTTCGTCTGTTGTCAAAACCATGATTGATGCCGGTGTGCTGGAGCCCTTTACCGTTGAAAAGAAAAAATCCTTTCAGCTGCCCGATGCCGAACACCAAAAAGTCAGCCTGACCGCCGAGCAGGCTGAAGCCGCTGCTCGGCTGGTTGCCAAAATCGGCGGCGGATTTTCGGTTACGCTGCTGGACGGTGTTACCGGTTCCGGCAAAACCGAAGTTTATTTCGAGGCCGTTGCCAAGGCGCTGGAAAACGGCCGCCAGGTACTGATTATGGTGCCGGAAATTTCCCTGACGACGCAGTGGCTGAACCGTTTTGAAAAACGTTTCGGCGTCCGTCCAGCCTGCTGGCATTCGGGATTGGGACAGCGCGAGCGCATGGACAACTGGAGCGCGGTCATCGACGGCCGCGCCAAAGTGGTGGTCGGCGCGCGTTCGGCTTTGTTTCTGCCCTTTGCGGATCTTGGCCTGATTGTTATAGATGAGAGTCATGACCACTCGTTCAAACAGGAAGACGTTGTCAATTATCAGGGGCGCGATATGGCGGTTGTCCGTGCCAAGTTTGAAGGTTTTCCGCTCATTCTTTCCACCGCGACCCCGGATTTGGAAACCGTCTGCAACGTGGAAGAGGGAAAATACGATTCCGTCCGTTTAACAAGCCGTTATGCTGCGGCGGTAATGCCCGAGATTAAAATCATCGATCTCAAAAAGGACAAACCGCAAAAGGGAACCTGGGGCGTTTCGTGGCTGGCGCCGACACTGGTTAAGGCTCTGGCCGAAAACCTCGGAAAAGGCGAACAGTCGGTCTTGTTTCTCAATCGCCGCGGCTATGCGCCGCTGACCATTTGCCGCGATTGCGGACACCGCATTCAATGTCCGAACTGCACCGCCTGGCTGACCGAACATCGCAGCAGCAATTCGCTGGTCTGTCATCATTGCGGCTACACGACGGCCATTCCGCCGCGCTGCCCCGAATGCGGTTCCGAAGACGGGCTGACGGCCTGCGGCCCCGGCGTGGAGCGAATTGCCGAAGAGGTTAAAGGGCGTTTCCCCGATGCCCGGATTGAAATTCTTTCCAGCGATATTACCTCATCTCTGGCCGAAATTTCGGCGGTTATTCGCAAAATGGAGCAAGGGGAGGTGGATATTCTCATCGGCACGCAGATACTGGCCAAGGGACATCACTTTCCGAGCCTGACGCTGGTCGGGATTGTCGATGCCGATTTGGGGCTGATGGGCAGCGACTTGCGGGCTTCCGAACAGACGTTTCAGCTGCTGTCGCAAGTTTCCGGCCGTGCCGGCCGCGGCGAGAAAAAAGGCACGGTTTATCTGCAAACGCTTTATCCGGAAAATGCGGTATTACAGGCGCTTATCGCCAATGACAGAGATAAGTTCTTAACTTTGGAAAAAAAGACCCGCCGGATTCTCAAAATGCCGCCTTATGGAAAACTGGCCGCAATTATTGTTTCCGGCACCAACCGTGACCAGACCGAAAATGTTGCCGTCCGTTTGGGGCAGGCGGCGCCGAATAGTGACTGTATTTCAACGCTGGGGCCGGCGCCGGCGCCGATTTACATGCTGCGCGGCAGATATCGCTACCGGCTGCTGGTCAAAACTGCAAAAAACATAAAAATTCAGGAAGTTGTCCGCGAGTGGCTGCGCCGTGTGGATTGTCCGTCAAACGTGCGGATAGAAGTGGATGTCGATCCTTACTCGTTTATGTGATAAAAAAACGAATATTAATAAATTTGAAACTAATTATTATATATTATCCAACCATCTTAAAAGAAAACTGAGTGCTTGAAATTGAAAAAAGATTCGAAAACCAAAATCGCCCGCGTCTATGCTCTGGCTCTTTATGAAGCAGCCGAGGAAAGGAAGGCGGTGCCGCAGGTTTCGGACGATATGATGAAGCTTTTCGACGCCGTCAGGGCCGATGCCGGCATCGTCAAATGCCTGGCCAACCCGCTGTGGGGACTTGATGACAAGAAAGCGGCGCTGCGCGAGGTGGCTGCCAGGATGAAGCTGAATGCCGAAACCTTGAACTGTCTGGATTTGATAGCCGAAAACGGCCGTTTTGCCGAACTTCTGCAGATACTGGAAGCTTTTCGGCATATCTATTATGCTAGGCATGACATTGCCGAAGTCGAAGTCGGAACGGTCAGGGAGCTTTCCGCCGCGCAGGACAAAAAGCTCCGCGCCAATCTGGAAAAGATGCTTTCCCGGAAAGTTGTGGTTAAATACGAGATTAAGCCTGAACTTCTCGGCGGTCTGGTAATAAAGTTTAACTCGAATATGATTGATGATTCGCTCAAATCTAAGCTGAATCGTCTGGAATTAGTAATGAAAGGTGGACAATAATGTCTGTACACGCAAGCGAAATATCTTCCATTATTAAGGATAAAATTGCCAAATCCGATGTCGATGTCGACGTTTCGGAAGTCGGCCGCGTTTTGTCCGTCGGTGATGGTATTGCCCGCATTTACGGGTTGGATAAGGTTCAGGCTAACGAAATGGTCGAGTTTGAATCCGGCGTTAAGGGAATGGCTCTTAACCTTGAGGAAGACAATGTCGGCGTCGTTATTTTCGGTTCCGACCAGCAGATTAAGGAAGGCGACACCGTCAAACGCACCGACAAAATCGTAAGCGTTCCGGTCGGTAAGGAGCTGCTTGGCCGCGTCGTTGACGCGCTTGGCGAACCGATTGACGGCAAAGGTCCGATAAAGGCGAAAGAGTTCAGCTATTCCGAAGTGAAGGCTCCGGGTATCATTCCGCGGAAAAGCGTGCACGAACCGATGCAGACCGGCCTTAAAATCGTCGATTCTCTGATTCCGATCGGCCGCGGCCAGCGCGAGCTGATAATCGGCGACCGCCAGACCGGCAAAACCGCCATTATTTTGGACACCATCATCAATCAGAAGCATATTAACGAACAGGCCAAATCCGAAAAGGAGAAAATGTATTGCGTTTATGTCGCGGTCGGACAGAAGCGTTCTACCGTTGCTCAGGTTGTTAAAACCCTGAAAGACCACGGCGCCATGGATTATACCATCGTTGTCGCCGCCACCGCTTCCGACCCTGCGCCGATGCAGTTTATCGCGCCTTATTCGGGCTGTGCCATGGGCGAATATTTTCGCGACCGCGGCATGCACGCCGTCATCTTCTATGACGACCTGAGCAAACAGGCCACGGCATACCGCCAGATGTCGCTGCTGCTCCGTCGTCCGCCCGGGCGTGAAGCTTATCCCGGCGACGTCTTCTATCTGCATTCTCGTCTGCTTGAGCGCGCCGCCAAAATGAACGATGCCGAAGGTGCCGGTTCTCTAACCGCCCTGCCGGTTATCGAAACGCAGGCCGGCGACGTTTCCGCTTATATTCCGACCAACGTCATTTCGATTACCGACGGTCAGATATTCTTGGAAACCAGTCTGTTTTATCAGGGCGTTCGCCCGGCGGTAAACGTTGGCATTTCTGTCAGCCGCGTCGGTTCCGCCGCCCAGATTAAGGCCATGAAACAGGTGGCCGGAAAAATCAAGCTGGAACTCGCGCAGTACCGCGAAATGGCCGCCTTTGCGCAGTTTGCCTCCGACCTCGACCAGTCGACCAAAAATCTGCTGGCTCGCGGCGAAAGGTTGACCGAACTGCTGAAACAGCCGGTTTATTACCCGATGCCGGTTGCCGAAGAGGTTATTGCCATTTTCGCCGGTGTCCGCGGTTATCTGGACAAGATACCGGTCGGCGAGGTCAAGTCTTTTGAGGCAAAGGCTCTGGCTGCCGTCAAGGCTTCCCGTCCGGAATTTTTGGAACAGATTCGCGAAGAAAAGGTTATCTCCGAAGAATTGGATAAGAAACTTACCGAATTTTTCGACGGTTTTCTGAACGAATTTATCGGTGAAGAAAAAGCAGCGTAAGGAAAAACGATGGCGGGCTTAAAAGAATTAAGAACCAGAATCGAAACGATTAAATCCACGGAGAAAATCACTTCGGCAATGAAGATGGTCGCCGCAGCCCGTCTGCGGCGCTCCCAGGGTTTAATCGAAAAGTGCCGGTTCTACAACAACAATATTTTAGCCTCGGCAAACCGTGTCCTTTTTGAACTCCGGCAGGAAGAGCAGAAGAAAAACGTCCGTTTTGTCTATCCCGAGCTGATGCGCGGCAGCGGCAAAGCCGAAAACTATCTGCTGCTGGTCTTTACTTCCGACCGCGGCCTCTGCGGCAGCTACAATTCCAATGTGGCGCGCGAAGCCTCAAAGCGGATTGAAGAACTTCTCGGCAGCGGCAAAAACGTCAAAATCCTGTGCATCGGCAAAAAGGGACGCGACATTCTCAAACGCAAATATGCGGGCATGATTGTCGACACGATTGAGGGGATTGCCAGAAAAGGCGCCAAATATTATGAGGCCGTCGACTTGGGACAGCGGGTTCTGGATATGTATGCCAAAGGCGAATTTGACGTCTGCGAAACCGTTTCCAGCCGTTTTCGCTCGGCCATCAACCGCGAAATCGTCGTCAGGCAGGTGTTCCCGGTGCAGATTGAAGATTTTGAATATAATCGCCTGCATGCGCCGGTCAATGTCTACAAAGGCGCTTTTTACGATTATGAGCCGGGCTTGCTGGAAATACTGGACGGCCTTCTGCCGCTTCTTTTCCGCAGCAGCCTGTTCCAGGCGATTGTACACAGTCAGGCATCCGAACACGGCGCGCGCATGACCTCAATGGACAACGCTACCCGCAACGCCAAAGACATGATTTCCGGTTTAACCCTGCGCTATAACCGAATTCGCCAGACGGCAATTACCACCGAGCTGATAGAAATTATCGCCGGTGCCGAAGCGCTTTAAGTGATGATTAAAGGAGAGATTAATGACTGAAAAGAAAACAGCGGCAAAAGCTCCGGCCAAAAAGACAGCCGCTCCGAAAAAAACGGCCGGCAGAAAAAAGGCCGCAAGTGTTGCCGAATTTGACGCCAAGTCGATTAAGGAACTGAAAAAGGAAGAAAAGGCCGCTGCCGCCAAAGTTAAAAAGATTGAGAAAAAAGAGCGGGGCACCGGTCAGCTCGGCCATATTTCGCAGGTTATGGGCGCGGTTGTTGACGTTAAGTTTGAGAATGTCGACGAACTGCCGAACATTCTGACTGCTTTGGAATGTGACAACCACGGCAAAAAACTGGTGCTCGAAGTTGCCCAGCATTTGGGCGAGAGCGTTGTCCGCACCATTGCCATGGATACGACCGACGGTTTGGTCAGAGGTTTGGAAGTCGTTAATACCGGACACCCGATTCAGGTTCCGGTCGGTCCTGAACTTCTCGGCCGCATCATCAACGTCATCGGCGAACCTGTTGACGGTCTCGGCCCGGTAAAATCAAAAACGGAGTTTCCGATACATCGTCCGGCGCCCGCTTTTGTCGACCAGTCGACCGAAACCGAGATTCTGACGACCGGCATTAAAGTTATCGACCTGCTTGAGCCGTATGCCAAAGGCGGCAAAATCGGTTTGTTCGGCGGTGCCGGTGTCGGCAAGACCGTTCTGATTATGGAGCTGATTAACAACATCGCCAAAGGTCACGGCGGCTATTCCGTCTTTGCCGGTGTCGGCGAAAGAACGCGCGAAGGCAACGACTTATATCATGAGATGATAGAATCCGGCGTTATTGACCTCAAGGACGGTAAATCCAAAACCGTTCTCGTTTACGGTCAGATGAACGAACCGCCGGGAGCGCGTGCCCGCGTGGCTCTGAGCGGTCTGACTCAGGCCGAATATTTCCGCGACGAAGAACATCAGGACGTTTTGTTCTTCGTTGACAACATTTTCCGTTTCACACAGGCCGGTTCCGAGGTTTCCGCACTGCTGGGCCGTATTCCGTCCGCCGTGGGCTATCAGCCGACTTTGGGCACGGACATGGGCGCCATGCAGGAACGTATTACTTCTACCAAGAACGGTTCCATTACTTCCGTTCAGGCGGTTTACGTTCCGGCCGACGACCTGACTGACCCGGCGCCGGCAACGACTTTTGCCCATTTGGACGCTACCACCGTTCTGTCGCGCCAGATTGCCGAACTCGGTATTTATCCGGCGGTTGACCCGCTTGATTCGACCAGCCGCGTGCTGGACCCGACCGTCGTCGGCGAAGAGCATTATCAGGTTGCGCGCCAGGTGCAGGAAGTTTTGCAGAAATACAAGTCGCTGCAGGATATCATCGCCATTCTGGGTATGGACGAACTGTCGGAAGAAGACAAGCTGACGGTTGCCCGTGCCCGCCGTATTCAGAAGTTCCTGTCGCAGCCGTTCCACGTTGCCGAAGTCTTTACCGGAACGCCGGGCGTCTTCGTCAAACTGGAAGATACGATTAAAGGCTTCAAGGGTATTCTGGAAGGCATGTACGACCATATTCCCGAGCAGGCTTTCTATATGGTCGGTACCATTGAGGAAGTGCTTGAGAAAGCCAAGAAAATGGAGGAGGAAGCCGCTTAGCGGTTTCTTCCGTTTCCTTAAAAGAGGTTAAAAGATGGAAAAAGGCATTATCTTCAGAATATCGCGCCCGTACAAAGTATATCGTACGGCCATGGCGCCGAAAATCGTCGTTCCCGGCGTTAAGGGCGATTTGACGGTTTTGGTTGACCGCGCGCCGACGCTGGTTCAACTGCGCGACGGGCTGGTGCAGGTGCTGGACAAGGCCGATAAGGTAACCGAACGCTACTTCATCAAAGGCGGCATTGCCGATATTGCCCGCAACCGCTGCGCCATTTCGACCGAAAAGGTTGTTGCCTATGAAAACACGGACGTCGAAAAAGCCACTGCCAAACGCGACGCCGCCATCTATGATGAAGACAAGGCTTATTATCAGATGATAATCGATTATCTGACCACTTTCGGAAATAAGGAAAAATGAGCAAAAGCCCCTCGGAAGAGGGGCTTTTTTTCTTTGTTTTTTTCCTTAGCGTCATGCTCGGGTTTAACCCGGGCATCTCTTTTTAGATTCCTGTGTTAAGCACGGGAATGATGGTATTATTTTTCTTCTGTCATCCTCGAACTCTTCCCTGTCATATTCGGGCTTGACCCGAATATCGCCTTTACAGATTCCCGTGTCAAGCACGGGAATGACAGAGGAGAAGAAAAAAGGCCGACAATGACGAAAAGAAAAATAAGCATGAACATGACAGAAGAGAAGAAATGAACCATATTATTTTCTCTTATGCTTGACTTGCAATATCGAGGCTTTTTCAGGCGTCTTTTTTGCGGTCAAGATCGCTTCCGCCTTTGAGAAGTTTGGCAAAATTAATCGTCCGTTTATAATAACTCAGCAGCAGAATAACATAACCCCAGCCGACATCGCCTTTGCCGAGTTCCAACCTGTCGATGTCTCTGGCCGGAACGCCGGTCTTTTCCTGAACATGCATCAGCGTCTGCCGCAGCTGCTGCCGGCAGGCAAACAATTGTACACCCATCGTGCGCCGCAGGGCGCGTTGTTTCTGTTGCGATTGTGAAACATATTCTATTAAACTCATTATGTTCAACTCCTTCAATGTTTTGTTAAAACAAAACCACCTTACTTTGGGTAAGGTGGGAGGTGTTGACAACTGTACTTAGTCAGTGTGCTTATTCGTCCGCAAAGCGGCTTATATCGCACCATCCTCCCTCACAGGAGGTTATAAGGTTCTAAGTAAGGAGTTGTCACACTCCGCCGCCGGTCTAACCGTCTCCGTCGGCAGAAATGATTATAAAGGCTAAAATCGATTTTGCAATGGCTTTTTTCATGGATGTCTGAGAGATTGTCGGGTCAAGCCCGACAATGACAATTATTTTTTCTTCTGTCATCCTCAGCCTCTTTCTTGTCATATTCGGCCTTGAGCCGAATATCTCTTCTTAGATTCCCCGGTCAAGCCGGGGAATGACAGAGGAGAAGAAAAGAACACGACAATGACGAAAAGAAAAATAAGCACGGAAATGACAGGTGGCTTGCCGGAATTATGCTGGGGAATGACAAAATAAAAAAGCCTTCATTCAACCGTAACCGACTTTGCCAGATTTCGCGGCTGATCGACTTCACGCCCGAGCGCGTCGGCAATATAATAAGCCAACAGCTGCAAAGGGATGTTTGCCAGTATCGGAAACAGCGAAGCGTTTGTCTGCGGGACCTTAATCAGATAATCAAACAGTTCCGGCGACGCGGTTTCTTTTTCGGAAATGACGGCTGCCAGAGGCGCGTTTCTGGCTTTGGCCTCCATACAGTTCGAAATCATTTTCGGCAGGGTTGCGCCGGGTCCGAGAACCGCCATTACCGGCATGTTTTCGTCCAGCAGGGCAATCGGACCGTGTTTGAGTTCTCCCGCCGCGTAGGCATTGGCGTTGATATAGCTGATTTCTTTCAGCTTCAGCGCCCCTTCAAGGGCACAGGTCAGATTGATGCCGCGGGCCATATACACAAAGCTGCGAAATTTGCAAAGTTTGCGCGCCTGTTTTTGAATATCTGCGCTGTGACTCAAAATTTCTTCGGTTTGAGCCGGAAGCCGCAGCAAATCTCGTTTCATTTCCGACAACACCCTGCCGTCGAGGGATGATTTTTGCTCGGCCAGATACAGTCCCAGCCAGTACAGGGCGGACAACTGAGCCGTATATGACTTGGTCGCCGCCACGCTGACCTCAATGCCGGCATTGAGCGGAACCACATTGTCACAAAAGCGGACAATGCTTGAATCGGTACGGTTGGTCAGCACAAGCAGCTGCGCGCCTTTTTCTTTCGCTTGTCGGACGGCGCTGATGGTGTCTGCTGTTTCGCCGGACTGCGAAATGCCGACGACCAGCGTGTTTTCATCCGTCAGATTTCGGCGGTAAATGTACTCGCTGGCAGCTTCAACGCATACCGGCAGTTGCAGCCATTCTTCCCACAGAGTGCGTGCGTACATTGCGGCATGCAGAGATGTTCCGCAGGCAATGATACAGATATTCTTAATTTTTTTGACGTCCGGATTCAAGGTCGCGTCCCCGACGAAAATCGGCGCATCGGGAGCGGGGAGGTGGTTGGCCAGACATTTGCGCAGAATGTCCGGTTGCTCGTTGATTTCTTTCAGCATAAAATGCTTGTAGCCGAGTTTGCTGATGACGTCGGGTGAGAACTCAATTTCCTCGACCGGTTTAATGACGTTTTCGCCGTTGAGGTTTTTGACTTCGACGCTTTCCCGGCGCACCACGGCCAACTCGCCGTCCGCCAGGTGAATTATGTTTCGCGTCTTGCCTATAATCGCCGGAATGTCGCTGGCAATAAAGTTTTCGCCTTGTCCGAGACCGATAATCAGAGGTGCGTTTTGGCGCACGGCAATAATTTTGTCCGGTTCGTCTTTGTGCATAATGCAGAAGGCAAAGGCGCCGCAAAGCTGTTTGACGCCGGCAATGACGGCTTCTTCCAGCGAACCGCGTTTTTTATATTCGCGGTCTATGAGATGTACGGCAGTTTCGGTATCCGTTTCGGAATGAAAGACAAATCCCTCGGCCTCAAGCATGCGGCGCAGTTCCTGATAGTTTTCAATAATGCCGTTGTGTACCAGTACCAGCCTGCCGTCGTTGGAAAGGTGAGGATGCGCGTTTGCGGTTGTGGCTTTGCCGTGCGTTGCCCAGCGGATGTGTCCGATGCCGAGCCGCGGCACAAGCCTTTTGCAGGTTGGGGCTTTCAGCAGCTTTCTTAAGTTTTCAAGCTTTCCTTCCGCTTTGAACACGTCAATTTCGTTATTGTCGTTTAAGGCGATGCCGGCGGAATCGTATCCGCGGTATTCCAGACTCTTAAGTCCGGACAGCAGCGTCGGCGCGACGGCATTGTTTCCGATATATCCGATTAAGCCGCACATTTTGTCAGTCCTTCAGATAACCGGCTTTGCGCAGCGTTTTAATAACGTTTTCTTTGTTGCGCTTTTTGATGGGGCGGATGGGGCGGCCGGCATAAACCGTCCACGGTTCAAATTTGTAATTGGATGGTACGAAACTGAGCGCTCCGATGCTGACGCCTTCCGGAATGTCGTTGCCGGGCATGATTACCGAATTGGTGCCGACGCCGGTGTATTTTCCGAGCCGGACGTTGCCTTGAATCTCCTTGACTTCGGGAATGGAATGCGTAACCAGTTCGTTGACGTAGTCGTTGCTGCTGAGCCAGACCTTGACGCCGGCAGCCAAACTGGAGCAGTCGCCCATTTCAAAGGTATATTTGCCGTCGCCGCCGGCAATGTAGGTGCCGGGCGCAATCTCGCAGTCCGACCCGATGACGCAGGCGGACGAAATGCGGCAGAAGTCGGCAATGCGCACATTGTTGCCGACTTTGACCAGTTCCGGCTTTTTGATAATCACATATTCGCCGAGCGTAAAATTCTTTCCGTGTTTCATATTCAAATCTCCGCAGTTGTTTAACTGCTTTTATCTTTGAATCTTCGGCACGGTTTGACAAACCAAATAAAATTACGAATTGTTACATTTGACCCGCCGGAAAAACAAAAGCCCCTTTAAAGGGGCTTTTTTTGCTTATGCTGCGGCGGAAATTATCCCCAGCTCTTCCATGACTTCTTTTTTGAGCGTCACGTTGTCGGCTTTTCCTGTCGCGAATACGGGCAGCTTGTCCTTATAGAGAATAACCCGCGGTAGAAACAGCTCCGACATGCCGTTGTTTTTGATGTAGGAGTGCAAAACGTCCTGCGTAACCTGATTGTTGTTGGTTACCAGAACAATCTGCTCGCCTTTACTCTCGTGCGGCACGGCGACAATGCCGTACTGAAATTCGGCGCCCATCCACTCGTAGGCTTTGCAGACCATTTCGTGTACGGCGTTCAGCGAAACCATTTCGCCGCCGATTTTGGCAAAACGCTTAATCCGGTCTTTGATGTAGACGAAGCCGATTTCGTCAATCTCAACCACGTCGCCGGTATGATACCAGCCGTCTTCCAGCGGCACCAGCTTTCCGGGATGTTCGGGCATGATGTAACCCATCATGATGTTCGGGCCTTTGATGACCAGCTCGCCGCCTTTTTCAATGCCGTCCACCGGTTCAATGCGGTACTTTATGGCCGGCAGCAGCTTGCCGATGGAGCCGAAACGGTTGAAAATGCGGTTGTTGGCGGTAACCACCGGCGAACATTCGGTCGAACCGTAAGCTTCCAGAACCCTGATGCCCAAACGTTCCATCCACATGTTGCGGGTGTCGGGTTTGACCGCTTCCGCGCCGCCGAACATGAAACGGACGTTGTGAAAGTCGAACGGATGCGCGATTTTTGCATAACCGCGGAAAAACGTGTCGGTGCCGAACATAATCGTCGCGCCGATCTCGTAGACGATTTCCGCCACGATGCGGTAGTGCAGGGGCGACGGATACAAAAACAGCTTGGCGCCTTCAAGCAGCGGGAACAGCGTGCCCACCGTCAGGCCGAAACTGTGAAACATCGGCAGCGCGTTAAATACCGTATCTGTGGTGTTGATGGTTTCAATCGCCGACATCTGCTTGATGTTGGAAATGATGTTTGCATGGCTCAAAACCACGGCTTTCGGCGCGCCTTCGGAACCGGAGGTAAACAGAATGACCGCTTTTTTGTTGCCGCCGTCCTTGTGCGGAACGCGTTTGATTTTGTAACGCAGATAGGCGTTGATTTTGCTCCACAGGCCGATTTCTCTGCGCAGGGATTCCAGATAAACGATTTTCAGTCCGTTGGCTTTCAGAACTTCAATCACGCTTTCCATTTTGGCGGTTTTGATAAATATCGACGACGTAATAACCATGCGCACTTCCGCCGTGCGGCACATGGAGGCCATGTTTTTGGCGCCGACCGAAAAGTTCAGCATGACCGGTATGCGCTCATAGGCCGAAAGTCCGAAAAACGCGCACACCGCGGCAATCGAGTTGGGCAGAAGCAAAGCCACGGGCTCGCCCTGCGGCGTGTGGCGCTTGAAATATTTGCCGAGTACGAACGATTTGATGATAATGTCTTTGTAGGTGTTGGGCACGCGCTGAACGTCTTCGACGAAGTAGGGGCGTTTGTAGAGGCCTTTTTTGGAGTGAACCTTGGCGGTTTTCATCAACTGCGCAAAAAGCGAAATGTTCGGATTGTAATTGCATTCGAAAGACATTTCGCGCAAAATCATGTATACTTCGTTGCTGATATGGTCGCGCTGGCGGCGCAGTTCGTCTTTGAGCTTAAAACTGCGGGGCTTGCCGATTGTGATTTTCATTTTCGGCAGCGGCCGGTGCGGCAGCCTGCCTTTGGTCTTGGAAAAATAACCGTACTGCGGGCCGTTGATCCAAACCGGAATAATCGGCGCCTTGGCCTTGTCCGCAAGCAGGCCGGGCGCTTCATAAATCTTCATCAGGCCGCCGTTTTCGGTTACGCGCCCCTCGGCGAAAACCACGCAGAGCCGGCCGCTGTCAACCGTTGCAATCATTTTTTTCAGGTCGCCCGGTTCAATCGGGTTAAACGGCACGATGTCTGCCGTACGCATGAAAAAGCGTATCCAGCGCTTGCGGTACAGATGGCCGTTCAGCGCAAAAACCGGATTTCCGGGCAGAAACGCAAACAACAGAACGGGATCGAGAAAAGAAACATGGTTGGAAACATAAACGCCTTTTTTGGGCAGATGTTTTTCATTAAAGTCGATATGGCATCTGACCTTAAAGCACCTGAAAAAAAGTCTCAGGCAGAAACGTACGAAGTCCTTCAAGATATAAATCTCCGAAATTGACAAATAATACCTTATGTAACCAAAAACCTCAAATTTTGTAAAGGTATAATTTGGAGAGGTTCCCGCGCCGCTTAAAAAACAATATATAATGTATTGAATTAGAATAATAAGTTGCGCTTTGTCCAGAGGGGGATAAATAAAGGATTGATTTTTAACATACGAAGTTATACAAGGGAAATCAGTAACATATTGTGAACAATTATTACATTCTTTTCTGTCGATTGTTACAAATTGTTACGTTACGGACGGCAGAACTGCATACATTATGTTGCGATGTATCAACAACTCAAAGTGTGACTTATGAAAAAACTTTTGACTTTGACTGCCGTCGGGACTGTTCTTGTCTGTTCCGATGCCCTTGCTTCCGGTTTCAACCTCAAGGAACAGTCCGCCGCCGCTCAGGGCAATGCCTTTGCGGGCGCCACTGCCGGAGCGGAAGACATTTCCTATTCATTCTTTAACCCTGCCGGGCTGACCCGCCACAAAGGCACCAAAATTTCCGTCGGCGGTACTTGGATTGCGCCGCGTTCCCGTGCCAAAAGGGCGCATGCCGACACGGTTATCCCCGGCGACGACTTTCCGGGCTTTCAGGATTCCGGCTATACCGGCGATATTGTTCATTCTGCCGTTGCGCCGGCGATGTATATGTCCAAACAGCTGGACGACCGTTTTACCCTCGGCCTGTCGCTGAATGTTCCCTATGGCATGATTACCAAATACAACGATCTCTGGGCCGGCCGTTTTCACGGGACTTTGTCCAAGGTAACGACGGTAACGCTGACCCCGATGATCGCTTACAAGGCCACCGATGAACTTTCGCTCGGCGCCGGGTTCCAGATGCAGTACATCAAGGCGACGCTGCGCAACGGCGTCCGCGTGCCCAATCCTTATACCGGCGGTGTCTTACCGGGCGTCGAAGACAAGGCGCGGTTGGAAGGCGATACCTTTGACATCGGCTATCAGCTGGGCGCTTTGTACGAGCTGACCCCGCAGACCCGTTTCGGTATCGGTTACCGCAGCCAGATTAAACATAAGCTGAAAGGCGACATTGAATTTGACGGACTGATGCGCGATCTGGCCAGCCAGGATATTTCCGCGCGTCTGACCACGCCGGCCAACCTGACGATTGGCGCTTATCATGACATTAATGACAAATGGGCGGTCATGGCCGAGTTCGGACGCACTTACTGGTCTTCGTTTGAGGAGCTGCGCATTAAGGGCGACAAGGGGCTGGACAACGTTACGCAGGAAAAATGGAAAGACACCACTTTTTACTCAATCGGTGCCAGCTATAAGGTTGATGACCAGTGGAAGCTCCGCGCCGGTTTTGCCGTCGACCAGAGCGCCGTCGGACAGGAATACCGTACGCCGCGCATTCCCGATGCCGACCGCTTGTGGTATTCGGCCGGTGTCGAGTATAAGTACGATGACAAATGGACGTTTAACGTCGGTTATACTTACATTCGTGCCGATAAGGGCAAGGTTAAGCTGAACGGTTTCCATGACGGCGATACGGCCCGCGGTTCGCTGCGTGCTGATTATGAGAACGATATTCATATTCTGGCCGCGTCAATGAACTATAACTTCTAAAGTTTATTACTACAGTCACCCTCGGGCTTGACCCGGGGGTCTTCTTTACAGATTCCCGTGTCAAGCACGGGAATGACGAGTAAATAATTGTCATCCCCGGCCTTTTTTTTCTATGTCATGTTCGGGCTTGACCCGAACATCCATGGATCCCCGGGGCGCACTGCGTTTGCCCGAGGATGACAAAGAAGAGAAGAGGATGACGCTTTCCTCTCTGTCATTGTCGGGCTTATTTTTCTCTCTGTCATTGCCGGGCTTGGCCCGGCAATCCAAAGATATAAGGAACTTGCTCACGATATGCACGCAGAAAGCATCGCGCTCCAACAAAGGTTCGCGCCGCAGCCGGAGTTGCGGTCAAGCTGGCAACAGTTTGTCATTGCCGGGCTTATTTTTCTTTCTGTCATTGCCGGGCTTGGCCCGGCAATCCAATTATGATCCCTAAAACTCCAGTACCGGACGAACATAGTCGATTCCGGTTTTGTTGTTGCTTCCCAAACCATAGAAAGAACTTCCTGCCGGAACATAAAGCATCCAGGCGTTCTGACTGTCTTTTTCCGAAGACGACCACATTCCGCCATGGCTTAAAAGTGCAACGCCGCCGACTTTGCCGATTGCGGCTTGCACGGATGACAGGTTATTGTAAATGTTAGTCAAAATACCGGCTGCCGGCAGACACCATTTTCCCGAAGTTGCCGAGGTCGGCGCATATTTTCGCGTTGCCCAGGCTGCCGGATACTTGTCGGCAGAATCTTTAGCCGTAATTTTTGCCGTGTTGCCGCAGCTGTCTCGGTCGGTTGTTGCCGTTGACTGAGAAGCGTAATTTGTCAGCGTTGTAATGTCGCCATAGGGAACAGCCCATTTCATTCTTATACTGTTGTCTGACAATCTGCCGCCATTCTCGTCAATCGGCCAGGGCGCCATAATTTGGCCGTGTTGTCCGCCGTCGGTTATATGAACGACGATACCGAGAACGGTTTTGCCGCTGTCATGGTTTGCCGCCGGCAAACATTTGCCGTCCGTGTAGTAAATGTATCCGATTTTACAGCCGTCTGACGCACATGTATTTCCCGATAGAGTGTATCCCGATTTGCAGGACCAGGAGCTGATTTTTGAGGAACAGTCGGAGAAATAGGAGCAAACGGCATTGGCCGGACAGCTTGAAATAACTTCAGTTCGGTTTCGGCAGTTGTCTTTGTAGGGCGTTTCGCACTTGGTTGAACAATCGTTATAATATTTCATGCAGCCGTATAAGGCCGAGTTGTTGTCGGTTCGGTTATGGCAGTTGTCCCCGTAAGCTTTTTTGCAGATGCCAGAACAAGGCGAACCGTAGTATTCTTCGCAGCCATAATTTCCCGAACTTACGCCTGACGGACAGGAACAGCCGGTATATTTTCCGCCGCAGCTGTCTCCCGATACCGAACGAGGATAAGAACAATTGGCGGAAGTATACAGATATTCGCCCTTACAGCTGCAGCTTTCGTATTTGCCGCCACAGCTTGCTCCTTGTCCGGTTTGGTTTGATGCGCAGCTTACCAGTTTCGGGTCGCATTGACAGGACAGATATTTGCCGTCGCAACTGTCGCCGACGCCGACCTGTCCGGCCGGACAGCTTACCAGTTTCGATGAACATTTGCAACCGCGGCCGAAAGTGGATTTGTAGGGACAAACATCATCGATTTCTTCTAAAACGCTGCAACTCTGGAAATAATAACCTTCTTTCCAACATCTTTTCCGGTCGTAAAGATAATAATTGTCGCCTTTATCGAAACCGACATTGGGGTCGCAGTCGCCGACGCCGAGAAAGCAGATGCCGGCGGTTTTATAGGCTTTGTCGGGTTGTTCAAACTGAAAGGCGGGCTTCGGTTCGGGCGTGTATGTGTGTGTATGTGCAGGAAAGCCGGAGGCAATAGTTAGCCTGGGGAACATAAGAGCCGTTCCGGAAAGCAAAGAGAACATTAAAACAGATTTCTTCATAGTATCACCTCGCGACAAAGTTAGAACCGAAGCCCGAAAGGGGAGCGAGAGGCAATGGAGGGAATGTCGGATATGCCGACAAAAGAGGCTGCGGCATAAAAGCGCCGCGGCATCAGACCATCCACACCTATCGAATATCAGGATACGCTGATTTGGGGAAAGAGTCAACCATTAATGAAACTACAAATTTTTCTGTCTACCAATAATGGAACTACATAAAATTTTTTTGGCTATAAAAAAGCCCTCTCGAAAGAGAGGGCTTTGGTTCAGCCGACTTAGAACGCCGCAGCACAGAAGTAAGAAAGATTTTGGGTTGGCGTTTGATTACTGTTACCATAGTTTGTGCAGGAAGACCATGCCTCATAAGTGCTATTGGTCGTACTTGTCCAATACTCAACATTATGTGCAAAACCAGAAATATTTTTCTGACAAACCGTATCCATTTGTACGAGTGTCGGTAATCCCCAGGTAAGGCCGGTCGTAGAATTAAGGCTGTCGCAATACTCAATGGCTTCAGCCTGTGTGCCGGTACGGGAAGTACGGGATAAAATCGTACCGTGCTGACCATTGGCTTCAACCTCAAATACCGTACCAATCGCGACGCCTTTGTCATTGGTATAAACGTCGCCAATCGCATAAGTCGTCGGAGTCGGATCGTTACCGGCACCACCGCTGCCGAATGACCGCACACAGAGCGCATGTTTGATATAGTTGGGAAACGTATTTGCACTACTCATATCACAACAAGAAGCGCTTCCGTTTATGGCCGTATCTTTTTTCATACAAGCATGGCCATCACTGGTTTTCCAAACACAAGAAAGATCTTCTTCATATGATGTTCCGCCTGATTGCTTTGCCGTTTCAATTTTTTTTGTATTCGGAATTTTCGCCAATTGGGCGTTTATTTTGTCAACATTGGCTTTAATTAAGCCCATATCTTCCATGCTGGCCAGACTCCAGCCGCTGGTGCCGTCCGTCGTATAACTGGCGCATTGGCTTGATGTTGAACCGGTAAATTGCGCAATGGACATCATCTTGCCGCTGAGGTCATAAACGATACCGACCGGAATACGGCCCGAAATCGGTTCTGCTGAAATTGCGTCAACATATACGAAATCGCCGATTTCCGCCAGTTTTTTACCGTTTTGGTCGGTATAGGCAGTACAAAAATACTTATCCGGGTCAAAGGGGCAGCGAAGTTTGGCCAGTTCGCCGCAGTCGGAAGCAACTTTGTCATAGCCGAGTTCTTCACAGGTTGGCGCCTTGACGCAGGTCGGCGTTGTTTCGGCCTGAGCCATGGCCCGGCCGGAAATCATCATCCCCAAAACCAGCAGGCTCGCGCCGATTTTCTTTTCTGGATTAAACATGGTTTTTCTCCTCAGTTCTCTGATTAATTTTCTGTTTGTTGACAGGTTGCCGGCTGCGGCAGCCAGTACCACAGCGCGCCGTCGCACCAGTAGTTTTCCGCGTCGGCCAGACCTGTGGCGCAGCCGATTGCGCAATATTTGCCGGAACAGTCTTCCAACGTGCAGATGGCACCTTCCGGACATTTGTCCAGCGTACATTTGTTGTCGCAGCATTCCTGACAGGTCTCAAACAGTTCAAGCGTACCGCTCTGACAGCTGGGCGAACCGATTTCGGGTCCGCAGTTGCAAACCAGATATCCGCGGCATTCGGCAGGTTCCCGTTTATATTTCAGGGTTCCGCAGCTGTCGCAGGGCTCGCCGTCGACTTCGTAGCCTTTTTCGGTGGCTTCTTCATAGGTATAGTCGTAACCGCTGCAGGGGTTGCATATGCAGTTGCCGTAGGATCCGTCATGGGGGCAAAGCGCATCGGGGTCGAGAATTTCGCCTTTGCTGCAATTTGTAACATAACCCGCGTCGGCACATGCTTTGGGGCGGTTTTCGCGGCAGGCGGCAAAATAGCTGCTGTCGTACGGGCAGAACTTGTCGGGATATCCGGGCGGCGTGCATGATGTCAGCGGATAGCCGATGGAAGCGCAGTCCGGCAGGGAAAATCCGTCATCGCTTTTGCTGAAGTCGGTATTGTCGCCGCATTCCCCGAAACCGATAAAACAAATGCTTGCGGTCTGATAAGAATTGTTTATGTCTGCAAAAAGAGGCGCAGGCGTTGTCGTGGGTGTGGATAGTGTGTTGAAATGTGCATTAACGGGTTGAGAGAGCGTCATGCTCTTTTCCGCTGCCCGAACTGCCGCATCGGTTCGGACAAACATTCCGCCAATCAAAGCGGCAAATAAACAGAGACGACAATAAGACATGACACACCTCAAACAAGTTAACGAAAGACAGCGCCTGCAAGGGCAGAGGTGTGCAAAAACGTCGGCGATGACACAGCCTTGTCAGGCTGCCAAATCGCAGTTCACATCACACCTATCAATATTTATGATAATCTCTTTAAGAACAAAAGTCAACTATTCTTGACACGTAATTTATTTTTGTCTCAAGTATTATTGTTGGTAGGTTTTGACGGCTTCGTCGCGCTCAAACAGATAAAGCAAAATCCGCAGGGCTTCGCCGCGCGGCGTCGACAGCTTTTCATCCTGCGCCACAATCATCTGAGCGTCTTTGTTGGCGGTATAAAGCAAATGTTTGTGTTCATTCATGTCGGCAATGCGAAATTCGCAGAAACCCGACTGCCTGGTGCCGAGAATTTCACCGCCGCCGCGCAGTTCCAGATCTTTTTCGGCAATCAGAAAACCGTCTTCGGTTTCGCGCATGATGTTCAGCCTTTCCCGGGAAGTTTCGCTCAGCGGGTAGGCGTAAAGCAAAATGCAGGTCGAGGCCTGAAAGCCGCGTTTGATGCGGCCCCGCAGCTGGTGCAGCTGTGCCAGTCCGAAACGCTCGGCGTGTTCAATAACCATAACCGTGGCTTCGGGGACATTGACGCCGACTTCAATAACCGTCGTTGCAACCAGAACCTTGAGTTCGCCGGCCTTAAAACGCTCCATGACCGCGTCTTTTTCCTTTTCTTTCATTTTGCCGTGCACCAGTCCGACTTCGCCGCCGAAAATTTTTCGCAGCGTGTCAAAACGCTCGACGGCGGCGGCCAGATCAACTTTTTCCGATTCTTCCACCAGCGGACAGACCCAATAGGCACGGCAGCCCTGTTCGATTTTGCGCTTGAGCGCCGCGGCAACGTCCTGCAGTTTGGAAATCGGCAGTACCCGGGTATCTACCGGTTTGCGGCCTTTGGGCGGTTGGTCGATTTTGGAATATTCCATATCGCCGTAAGCGGTCAGCACCAGCGTCCGCGGAATCGGCGTCGCCGTCATGACCAGAATGTCAGGTTTGTTGCCCTTGTCCGAAAGCGCCAGACGCTGATGGACGCCGAAACGGTGCTGTTCGTCGACGACGACGCAGGCCAGGTCTTTAAAAGTGACGGCCTCCACGAACAGCGCGTGCGTACCGATAAGAATGTCAATTTTTCCGGCTTCAAGGTCTTCCAGAATTCTGGCGCGCGCTTTGCCTTTAATCCGCCCGGTCAGCAGCTCGGCGCGGATGCCGATTTCTTCACAAAGCGGCTGCATGGTTTCCAGATGCTGTTTGGCCAGAATTTCGGTCGGCGCCATAATTGCGGCCTGCGTGCCGCATTCAACCGCATTCAGCATGGACATCAGCGCTACGATGGTTTTGCCGCTGCCGACGTCGCCTTGCAAAAGCCTGAGCATGCGGTAGGGCGAAGCCTGGTCGGCAAAGATTTCCTTTAAAACCTTTTCCTGAGATTCTGTCAGTTCAAACGGCAGCTTTTCGAGAATTTTTTTACGCAGAAGCCCGTTGCCCCTGATTTCGCGTCCCTGCTGTTTTTTGACTTTTTCGCGAACCAGTGCCAGAGCCAGCTGGTTTGCCAGCATTTCGTCATAGGCCAGCCGCCGGCGCGCCGGCGCCGAAGGCAGAATGTCCGCATCCGATTGGGGATTGTGTACGGCGGCCAGCGCTTCGTTGAAAGCGGGCAGGCCTTCGGCCTGCCGGTAATGTTCGTCCAGCCATTCCGGCATTTTCGGAACCCGGGCCAGCGCCTGGCGGATGTATTTGTTTATCATTTTGTTGGTAATGCCGCCGGTCAGCGGATAAACGGCTTCGACGGTCTTAATCCGGTCCATCTCTTCCGGACGCCCGACATAGTCCGGGTGGCTCATCTGCAAACTGCCGTTAAAGCTTTCCAGCTTGCCGCTGATGACCCGCTCGCTGCCTTCGGGCAGATTGCGTTTCAGCGTTTCCGGATAAGCGTGAAAAAAGCTTAGGGTAATCTCTTCGCTGCCGTCGGTGCAGACGATTTTGTAGGGAAGTTTTTTGAGCTTGGGTTCAATATGCTCCAGCACTCTGATTTTTACCGTAACAATGGAACCGATGCGGGCGTTCGCAAGTCTGGGCGAATAACGCCGGTCGATAATCGAGGAGGGCAGATGCCACAACAGGTCGACGATTTTGTCGCCGGTCAGGTTGCGCACCAGTTTGGCGGTTTTTTCGCCGATGCCGTTCAGATTTTCGATTCCCGCAAACAGCGGATATAAAAGCGGCGGCCGCATGGTTTCTTAATTATTCCTCAAGAAAAAGGTTGCTATAATGCGCATATTGTATATATTTTATTTCAAATAGTAAATGATAAGATTGCCAAATGCACGCAGACATTGAACAACTTGCGGATTATACGTTTTCTGCGGTAGCCGAGGGGTATGACGCCTTTCTGCTCCGTGATTTGCTGCGCTCGTCCAAACAGGATATTCTCTACATTGTCAGCGACGGCCTCAGTCTGGAGCGTACGGCCGAGCTTTTGAAAAACGTGGCGCCTGATGTTGAGGTTCTTAAGTTTCCGGCCTGGGACACGGTCCCCTACGACCGCGTTTCGCCAAATGCCGGCATCGTCGCCGAGCGGGTGGCGGCTCTCGGTGCTCTGACCCTAAATCCGAACCCGAAGAAAAAACGGATTGTCGTTGCCAGTATTGGCGCCGTCGTCCAGAAACTCCCGCCGTCCAAAATTTTTCGTAATTCCATGCGCGAGATCAGGGTTGGCGGCAAGCTCGACTTCAACGATTTTGTACACTATGCCGTCGTCAACGGCTACAACCGGGTCGAACAGGTTATGGAACCCGGCGAATATGCCGTCCGCGGCGACATCCTCGACATCTTTCCGGTCGGCACGCCCGAGCCTCTGCGTATAGACCTTTTTGACGATGAAGTGGAAAAGATCCGCACTTTTGACGCGTTCAGCCAGCGCACGACCGGTGAACTGAAAAGTTATGGTTTTCAGGTGGTCGGCGAAGTGGTGCTCGATAATAATACCGTCAAGAATTTTCGCGCCGCTTATCGCGAGGCTTTCGGTGCCGCAGCGCAAAGAGACGAGCTTTATGAGGCGATTTCCGCCTCGCGCAAATATATGGGCATGGAAAACTGGCTGCCGTTTTTCTATGAGGAGCCGCTGCCGAGCCTGTTTGATTATCTGCCGGCTGCTCATGTCGTGCTTGACCGCAGCGTCGACGACGCTCTGCTGGCCAAGGAAGACGGCATAATGGACTATTATCTGGCCAGGCAGGAGGCGCTGGGCATAAAGTCGGCCAGCGAAGTCGACACTTATCGCCCGGTCAAGCCGGAGCTGATGTTTCTGACCGCGCGCGAATTTTCGGCTAAGGTTAAGGCCCGCCGGGCACTCCGGTTTACGTCCATGAGTTTTCCCGGAGGCGAAGGGGTTATAAACGCCGGCGTCATTCCCGGCCGCAGTTTTTCGCATGCCAAAAACGTCAATGCCGCGCAGGTTTATGCCGAACTTAAGGATTATTTGTCCGAAAACGCCAAATTGGCGCGCATCGTCTGCTGCTATTCCGCCGGTTCGCGCGAACGCCTGTTTACGCTGATGAGCGAATACGGCATTAAGGATATGGGCTTTGCCGATGATTGGGACGATGCCCTGAAAAAAGCCGCTCACAAGAAAATCGCCCTGCTGGTCATGAACCTGCCGCACGGCTTCCGCGGCGACGGCCTGTGCCTGGTTTCGGAGCAGGATATTCTCGGCGAGCGGCAGAACCGCAAAAGTGCCAAAAAAGTTACTTCCAAAGACTTTATTGCCGATGTTTCGTCCCTGTCGGTCGGCGAACTGGTTGTGCACATCGAACACGGTATCGGCAGGTTTCTGGGGCTGGAGAACATTACCGCAGGCGGCGCGCCGCACGATTGCCTGAAAATTTTGTATGCCGGCGATGCCAAACTGTTCGTGCCGGTTGAGAATATCGACGTCATTTCGCGCTACGGTATGGAAGACGACAACATTCAGCTCGATACGCTGGGCGGGCTGGCATGGCAGGCCAAAAAGGCCAAGGTTAAGGAGAAAATCCGCGATATTGCCGAAAAGCTGATTAAAATCGCCGCCGAACGCCACTTGAAAGTAGCCGACAGCTTTGTGCCGCCGCAGGGTTTGTACGACGAGTTCTGCGCCCGTTTCCCTTTCAATGAAACCGACGATCAGTTAAATGCGATTACCGACGTTTTAAAAGACCTGAATCAGGGTTCGCCGATGGACCGGCTGGTTTGCGGCGACGTCGGCTTCGGCAAGACCGAGGTTGCTTTGCGCGCGGCTTTTGCCGTGGCAATGTCCGGCGCTCAGGTGGCGCTGATTGTGCCGACCACATTGCTCGCGCGTCAGCATTATTACAATTTCAAAAAACGCATGGAAGGTTTTCCGGTACGGGTCAGAATGCTTTCCCGCCTGGTTACGCCCAAAGAGGCCGCCGAAACCAAAAAGGGATTGGAAGACGGTTCCGTGGAAATAGTCATCGGCACCCATGCGCTGCTGTCCAAAGACATTAAGTTCTGCAATCTCGGTTTGCTGATTATCGACGAAGAACAGCATTTCGGCGTTGCGCATAAGGAAAAGCTCAAGGCATTGAAGTCGAATGTTCATGTCCTGACGCTGACCGCCACGCCGATACCGCGCACGCTGCAAATGTCGCTGACCGGGGTCAAGCAGCTGAGTATTATCGCTACGCCGCCGGTTGACCGTCTGGCGGCCCGAACCTTTGTTATGCCGTTTGACAAGGTAATGATAAAAGAGGCCATTTACCGCGAAAAATTCCGCAACGGCCAGGTATTTTTCGTCTGTCCGCGCGTTTCCGACATTTTCGGTATGGAAAAGGAACTGCGCGCGCTGGTGCCGGACATCAGGATTCTGGTCGCACACGGGCAAATGCCGGTCAAACAGCTGGAAGACGTGATGAACGACTTTGCCGATGGCAAAGCCGATATGCTGCTTTCAACCACGATTATCGAATCCGGTATCGATATGCCGACGGTCAATACCATGATAGTCCACCGTTCCGACATGTTCGGACTGGCACAGCTGTATCAGCTCAAGGGACGGGTAGGGCGCTCGAAAGTCCGCGGTTATTGCTATTTTACGGTGCCGAAGCAAAAGGAACTTAAGCCGGTAGCCGAGCGTCGGCTGAACATTCTGCAGGCGCTGGATACGCTGGGCGCCGGTTTTTCGCTGGCCAGCCACGATATGGATATCCGGGGTTCAGGAAATATCCTCGGCGAAGAACAGTCCGGACATATCAAAGACGTCGGCATCGCGTTGTATCAGCATATGCTGGAAGAGGAAATTATGCGGCAGAAGAGCGGTGAACGGCAGCGCCGGGAAGACGAACCGGCCGATTGGGCACCGCAGATTACTACCGGTATTCCGATTATGATTCCCGAAACCTATGTCCGCGATTTGGGTGTGCGGCTGGGATTGTATAAACGTATCGGCGAAATCAGGGACAAAGCCGGCATTTTGGACATGCGCGAAGAGCTGACCGACCGTTTCGGCAAACTTCCCGAAGAAGTGGACAACCTGCTCAAAACCGTTGAGATCAAACAGCTTTGCCGTGAAGCAAATGTCGAAAAAATCGACGCCGGCGCCAAGGGTATTCTGATAACTTTCCATAACAACGTTTTCAAAGCGCCGGATAAACTGATTAACTGGGTTTCCAGACAGTTTGGCGTCATCAAAATCCGTCCGGATCAGAAGCTGTTTGTCGAACGCGATTTGCAAAGTTATGCCGTCAGGGTCGAAACGATTAAAACCTATGTCGGCAAACTGGTCGAGATGGTCAAAGGAGATTAGATGAGCGAAAACAGCTGCAGTCTCGATTTTTATAATATGCTGGTTCATATTGTTTTCAAAAACCGGGTTTCCGAAGAAAATGTCGCCGTCAAGAACGCCTGGGAAAAAAACGGCACGCTGTTTTTCGACCTGTATTTTTACCGCGCGAAAAGGGGCAAACTGTTAGACGCTGCGCTGGTACGCGATTTGTATGATCTCAATACCGAAAAATATTATTACTCCGCACAAAATTTCTATCAGGATTTTCTGCAGTCGCGGCGTCTTGCCGCCGAACAGGCCGAGGAGATAAAAAAGCCGGCGCCGGTCGTTATTGACGTCAAACAGCTTGAAGCGGTCCGAGACGACTTGATAATTCTGATTTTTCTGGCCAAATGCAACGCGAATTTTACCGACATAAAAACCCGAGCCATTCGCGAATATATTACCCGTGTCCGTCCTCAGTCTCAGGCTTTGAGCGAGCAGTACGTAAACTCGTATCTCAAAAGCCTGAATCCCGATGAAGAGGATTTTTACCGTTCGTTGAACAATCTGAAGGCCAAAACCCCGGAAGAGGCCGCCGCATTGGCTGTTGACGCTTTCAAGGTCAGCGCGGCCGATGGCGCAGTCTTGTATAACGAAAGGCTTTATCTGGCCGAATTGTTGCAAACGCTGCGCGAATACGGTTTGGAACCTGACGTCGGTTTCTGATTGAATTAGCAAAAGCTTATAATTTTCCGGGCTTTGTTTTGCGGAGGTTTACGCCGGGTTTTTTATAAAAAAGTTGCTTTTATGCCGTTTTGAGCTTATACTTATATTGGTGTATGAAACAGATAGGTGTGGTGTGTGTGTATGTGTGTGAACAGAAGCACTTTCTGTTAAGCCGAAGCATCTGCCGCAAGGCAGATGCTTTTAAACTGTTTCTTTTCTGTCATATTTGGGTTTCTTTTTCCTTATAGTCATGTTCGGACTCTTTTTTTATTACTGTCATATTCGGGCTCTTTTTTACTACAGTCACCCTCGGGCTTGACCCGGGGGTCTCTTCTCTGTCATCCTCGGGCGCTTTCTTTTTTATTGTCATCCTCGGGCGCAACGCGTCCCGGGGATCTCCCTTACAGATTCCCGTGTGTAAATTCCCAACTGCGTTGGGCCCCTTTCGTCCCGTAAGCCTCGAACTTCGCTTATAGCTCGTTCTCGCCAACTATCGACTCCAAGCACGGGAATGACAAATAAAGAACTGTCATTGCCGATATTGTTTTCTTTCTGTTATTGTCGGGCTTGTTTTTCTTGCTGTCATTGTCGGACTTGATCCGACAATCTAATTATAGGAGGCCCCTAAAACTCCAGAACTGGCCGAACGGAGTAGACATTGGTCTTATGGTTGCCGCCGTCCAAACTGTAACTGAAGTCAAAGTGAGAGGTCCACGCGATGTTGTAGGAGTGCTCCGACGAAGACCAGTTACAACAGCTCGGATAAGAAACACCTCCTACCTTTGAGATCGCTGTTTGTATAGCGTCCTGATTATTATAGATGTTGGTCATGATACCGGCCGCCGGCAGACACCATTTGCCGGCGGTATCCGCCGTCGGGGCATATTTCCGTGCCGCCCAGGCGGCCGGATAAGTACTGGCATTACCCGCCGCAACAATCTTGTCCGTATTGCCGCAGCTGTCATAGTCTGTTGATGCGGAACTACTGGACGTATAGTTCGGTAAGCTTGAAATATCTGTGCCGTAACCGCCCCAGGTCATGGTCGTTGAGTTGCTGCTGTTTTTATTGCCGTTCGCATCAATCGGCCACGGCGTCATAATCTGACCGCCGACACCGTTATCGTTGACATGAACCACAATACCCAACACCGTTTTGCTTGTGGTATAAGCGGCCGGTGCCGAACAGGTGCCGTCGCTGTAATAAATCCAGCCGATATTGCATTTAGGACGTGGATTGGGACAATAGTAACTATTGCCGTTAGGGCATTTGATCGCGCCTTTTTCACATTCTGCTTCCGTATATTTATATCCGAGCGCCGCGCATTCCGGAGTTGCCGTACAGGTCACTGCCCGGGCGTCAAAGGAGAACAAAGCCGTCGTTAACATTAAAAATATTTTTCTCATTATTTTTCTCCTTCCTAAAACTCCAGAACCGGGTAAACGTATAGATAGTCGTTGCTCTTAGGGAGGAGGTTCAAACCGTAACTGGAGCCTAGGCTAGAGTACCACGCGCTGGCGCTGCTATACTCCGACGAAGACCACGTACAACAACTCGGATAGGAAACACCTCCTGCTTTCGAAATTGCATTCTGAATAGCACTTTGGTTATTATAGATGTTGGTCATAATACCGGCCGCTGGCAGGCACCACTTACCCTTGGTAGCCTCTGTCGGGGCATATTTCCGTGCCGCCCAGGCGGCCGGGTAAGTGCTGGTATTACCCTGTGCAACAATCTTATCCGTGTTGCCACAGCTGTCGTAGTCCTTCATTGCTGTTTCTCGAGACGTATAATTCGGCAAACTTGAAATATCCGTGCCGTAATCGCTCCAGATCATACTCACATTACTACTGCTCTTATTGCCGTTCGCATCAATCGGCCACGGCGCCATTATCTGGCCGCCGACACCGTTATCGTTGACATGAACCACAATACCCAAAACCGTTTTGCCGGTTGTATAAGCGGCCGGCACCGAACAGGTGCCGTCGCTGTAATAAATCCAGCCGATTGCGCATGAAGCGCGGTCGGCCACGCATTTCCCATCTGCCCAATGATATCCGGTGTCACAGCCGCAGGCGGCATAGTAATTGCCGCATTTGTCGGTTCCTGCCGTTTCATTATCGCCGTTACAGGTGTACTTATAGGATTTGCTGCATTCACAAAAGACCAAACCGGTGTTCCACGGACATTTAACCGAACCGTCCGGACATTCGTCTGCCGTACGGGTATAACCCAAATCCGTACAGCTTGGCGCGTCCACGCATTCTTCCGTCGCCGCCCGGGTGTCAAAGGAGAACAAAGCAGTTGTCATTAATAGAAATACCTTTTTCATCTTTTTCTCCTCTCTAAAATCCGATTACCGGACGGGCGAAATAATATCCGTATCCACAGGAAGATGGGATATAGCTATCTGCATCATATTTTTTAGACCAACTGACAGTTGTCGTATAATACCACTGAGCATAGGCATCGGCTTCGGTCGAAGACCAATATCCGCAACTGCCGGAAACAGATGATTCCGCATTGTATAAAGTCGTTTTTCCAAGCTTTGTCAACATATCGTTAACAATTGCCTTGTTCTCAATCAGCCTGCTCAGTTCATACATGCTGGGAAGCCACCAGTCGCCGGCATTGGTTCCGGCTGTCGTGTAATCATAACAATATTCGGCCGCCGGAAATGATTTTCCGGAACTTTGGGCAAAATCAATAATGACCGCTGTATTTGTTTTGCCATCTATATCACAGAGCAGAACTCCCGAAGAGTCATAGATTCCCCAGCCGCCTGCCGATGAACCGCATGTTGCCAGTCCGGTTACGTGCGTATTGTAGCCGCCGGAAGCCAGATAGCCGGATTGGGTCAGAGCCGTTGCCAGACGGTTTTCCTGATCAAAGACAACGCCGATGGGCGTTTTTCCCGAAATTACTTCGGCAGAGGTTGTCATGTCTGAATATAAGATGTATCCGACTTTGGGAACGTTCGGGCAGAAGACCGTATCGCCGTAGGGACATTTAAGATAGCCGTCCGGGCATTGGTCAGCGGTTTTGGTGTAACCCAACGCGCCGCAGTCGGTTACCGGCTGTGTGCACCAGTCTGTATAATTAACGGCACAACCAATTATACAGTATTTATTGGAGCATGTTTCCAGTTCGCAGAGATAACCTGCAGGACAAGATGTTTGTGAACATCTGTTTTCGCAACAGGGTTTGCAGACCTGATATTTTGTAGCTGAGCCGCTTTTGCAGGTCTGAGTACCGATTTGACCGCCGCATTCGCAGGTCAGGAATCCGGTGCAGGGATTGTTTTTGCGTTTGTATTTGGTTGTGCCGCAGCTGTTGCAGCTGCCGTCGGCAACATACCCGTCGGCGGTTGCCTGCGCCAGAGTGTAGGCATAGCCGTCACAGGGATTGCATTTGCACTTGTAATAAGAACTGTTATACGGACAGATTTGCGAGTTGTCTTTGATATAGCCGGAACCGCAGCTTGTGTTGAAACCTGCTTCTTTACATGCGCGCGCCGTGTCGTCCTTGCAGCTTTGGTAAAGAGACGGGTCGTAAGGACATTGTTCTGAAGGATATTTGGGAAGGGAGCAGGATGTTACGGCGTATCCTTCTTCCCGGCACATGTCGGAGGGATTTCGCTCATAAGAGCTGTCGCCTTTGCTGAAGGACTGGTCTTTGCCACATTCGCCGAACCCGAGGAAACAGACGGCGGCGGTTTTATAGGAATTGGCAAGAGACGCAGGTTCCGGAACAGGTGTGTATGTGTGTGTATGTGTAGGAAAACCGTTTAAGGGAGCCGAAGTCAAATCCATGGCTGCCGTCGGCATAATAAAAGTTGAAGCTAATAAAGCCGATAAAGATAAGCAACGAGAATAGGACATGGTACACCTCAAACAGTTAAAGGCCGGAACCTGCGTTAATATACGGGTGCACCGAAAAAGACGGAAAATCTTCTCAAAAGAGACTTCATCACTTTAATACACCACATTATTGAATATATACCATGACGAGGGAAAAGTCAACTATTCATTAGTCTACAAAAAAATATGTCTAAAAAATATAGATATTCTAAAGAGAAAACTCTTAATAGTCGATTTTTTGCAGCATGAAATTAATATGGATTCAAAATCCATCAAGATAGCCTGATGTAAAAAAAACCCCGCATCTGCGGGGCTTGATGAATGGCTTAAAGATTTTGGCCGCGGCTGCCGCCGGGGAAAGGCATATAACTGCCGACCCCGCCGAAAAAGCGGCGGAAGAATCCCTGCTGCTGCCCCATGGTTTCTGTCTTGTCTTCGTTGATGGCAACCTGTTTGCCGTCTTTCTGGCTCATGCGGTCAATATCAATGACGTTGTTCTCTTCGTCGAATTTAATGGTCAGAACGTCGCGGCTGACCTCTTTAGGTTCCAGAAAGGCAATCCGCTCAATGTCGGAAGACATGTAAATCCAGGTGTTTTTGTCAAGGGAAACAACGGAAGACGGGCTGCCGAGAATGGATTTGACCTGATTTTTTGATTGTCCGACCTTAACCTGTTCGATTCTTTCGTTGGTCGGCATGTTGCCGTTATGTGAAATAAACAAGTCGCGGCTGCAGGCGGAAAGCGAGCAGGCCAACAGTCCTGATAAAAGCACTTTGTTTATTGACATTTAATCTTCCTTATCGCTATATACATTAAATATTGTCATTTATATAGCATAAGGAAAGTATTTATGCAAAATTTTTTTTCTTATCCCATTGTTGTAGACGAGCTTTCCCAGTTTGAAAAAAAATATACGCTCAAAGCTTCGGCAAAAGAGCTGGTTTATCTGGCTGAAGTGCTGAAAGTGCCGTCGGTCAGAAGTTTCGATGCCGAGATTATGCTTAAGCTGAAACATAAGGAGCACCGTCTTGACGTTTGGGGGCGGGTTCGGGCCGAACTGGAACTGCAGAGCGTCGTAAGCCTTGAAAATTTTTTCCGGGTTTATGAACCGGAGTTTGCATTGGTTTTCGATACCCTGATGACTTATCGCGAGCAAAAGGCGCTGCTGGATGAGGATATGGATGCCGAAGTTCCCGACATCGTCGAAGACGGAAAAATAGATTTGGCGCAGATTGCCATTGAGCAGGTCGCTCTGGTTATGGAAGACTATCCGCGCAAAGAGGGCGAGGTTTTCGAATTCGTTTCCGAGTTCGACGAGGAGACGACCAAGACCCAAAATCCGTTCAGCGTCTTGGCAAAACTCAAAAAGTAAAAATTATGCTTGCAAATTTATAAAATATTGGATAAAAGGGCACTAAAGCTTTCCTTATGTCAAAATACCGGTTGATTTTAAAAGTCAATTGGTTTATTAAGGCGTCTGGAAAATGAAAATAACCGTAAACTAGAGTATAAGAAAATGGCTACACCAAAGAAGAAAACATCTAAATCCCGCCGCGACATGCGTCGTTCTCACGATGCTTTGGGCGCAAATTCCTATATGGAATGCCCGAACTGCGGTGAGTTGAAGAGACCTCATAATGTTTGCCCGAAATGCGGACAGTATGACAATCGTGAAGTTGTTGCGCAGAAGGCAACCAACGAATAATTAAAACTTACTAATATGATTGGAGCCGGTTTTGTCTGAAAATAATCTGGTCATTTCAATCGACGCAATGGGGGGAGATAATTCCCCCCGAGTCGTAATAGAGGGCTTGGCGATTGCCGCCAGGAAAAATCCGGACGTCAGATTTCTGCTGTTCGGCGACGAAGCCAAAATCAGGGCTTCCCTCGGCAGTTATCCGCAGCTTCAGAAGGTTTGCGAAATCCGCCATTCCGACGAAGTTGTCCGCAACGAAGACAAACCGTCTTCCGTCATCCGCAACAAGAACACCAGCATGTACATGGCGATTGACGCCGTGCGCAAAGGCGAAGCTCAGGCCGTCGTTTCCGCCGGCAATACCGGTGCGTTGATGGCTATTTCCAAACTGGTGCTTAAAACCATTCAGAAAATCCATCGTCCGGCCATTGTCAGCGTCATGCCGCACATAAACGGCAAATATGTCATGCTCGACCTTGGTGCCAACACCGAATGCAGCGCCATCAATCTGGCCGAATTTGCCATGATGGGCGATATTCTGGCGCGTTGCGCCCTGGGCATAAGCCGCCCGCGCGTGGCTCTGCTGAATATCGGCGCCGAAGAAATGAAGGGCAAGGAAGAAATTCACAAAGCCGCTCAGATGATTCGCAATTCGCATATGAATATTGACTTCATCGGCTATATCGAACCGCATGAAATTCCCAATGACAAAGCCGACGTTATCGTTGCTGACGGCTTTACCGGCAACATTGCCCTCAAGTCCATCGAAGGCACTGCGCGGCTGGTTATCCGCATGATTAAAAATGCGGTCAAGGGATCTTTTCTGGCCAAAATCGGCCTGCCGTTCATGATGGGAGTCGTTCTCAGAGTCAAAAAGACGATGGATCCGAGACTTTATAACGGCGCCATGTTTGTCGGCCTCAACGGCCTTTCCGTAAAAAGCCACGGCGGCACCGACGCGCTGGGTTTTTCGGTTGCCGTTTCCAACGCGGCCAATCTGGTCAGACAGAACTTTGTTTCGACCATTCGCTGCGAAATTGAAAAATTAGATTTGGATGAATTATCACAGGAAGCAATTTATGACGTGTATTAGATCTGAAATTATCGGCCACGGCCATTATCAGCCGGCCAAGGTATTGACCAATGACGATATGGCGAAAATCGTAGAAACCAGCGATGAGTGGATTACCGAACGTACCGGTATTAAATCCCGTCATATTGCCGCTGACGGAGAGCTGACTTCCGATTTGGCGCTTCACGCTGCCGAAATGGCGCTGAAAAACGCCGGCATCGGCGCCGAAGAACTTGACCTGGTTGTCGTCGGCACCGTAACGCCGGACAATACGTTTCCTGCCGTTGCCACCAAAATTGCCGCCAAGCTCGGCTGCCGTCATGGTGTGCCCGCTTTTGACCTTTCCGCGGCTTGCTCGGGATTCGTCTATTCGCTGACCATGGCGGACAATATGCTGCGTCTGGGACAGGCTAAAACGGCTTTGGTTATTGGAGCCGAAACCTTGTCCCGCGTTACCGACTGGACGGATCGCAATACCTGTGTTCTGTTCGGAGATGGCGCCGGAGCCGTTGTTATCCGCGCCTGTGAGGGTAAAGGAGACACTTCCGACCGCGGTGTCCTGAGTACAAAAATCTTTTCGGACGGCGCCCAGTACGACAACCTGTACTGTAAGGGCGGCGTATCCAGCACGCAGACTGCCGGTTTTACCTTTATGAACGGCAAGGAAGTTTTCAAAAGCGCCATCGGCTGCCTGACACAGGCTGCCGAAGAAGTTGCCGAACTGGCCGGTATTAACGTAACCGATATTGACTGGTTGCTTCCGCATCAGGCCAACATCCGTATTATTGAAGGAGTCGGCAAAAAACTCGAGCTGCCGGAAAGCAAAGTAATTGTAACCATTGACCATCAGGCCAACACTTCCGCGGCTTCCATTCCGCTGGCCCTTTCCGAATGTCTGGAAAGCGGTAAAATCAAAAAAGGCGATTTGGTTATTTTCAACTCCATGGGAGCCGGTTTTACCTGGGGCGGCGCTTTGGTAAGAATCTAAGGCAAATCAAAAAAATATCTGTTTAATAACTGTGACGAGGCTCTTGTCATTGCGATTAAGATGATATAGTTCTTTGTAACGAAATTTGATATGTGTAAATAGGAAAAACAAGGAAAGAAAAATGAAAACGATTACCCGTGCGGATGTAGCAGAAACCATTTACGAAGAAATCGGATTGTCCCGTAAGGATTCGAACGACATTCTGGATATGATTCTTGATGAGATTGTTCAGGAACTTTCTGCCGGAAACGATGTCAAACTTTCTTCTTTCGGCACTTTTGCCCTGCGCAACAAAAAGGCGCGTGCCGGCCGCAATCCGAAAACCGGCGTCGAAGCCGAAATTTCACCGCGCCGGGTTATCTCGTTTAAACCTTCTCAAACGATGAGAAAAATCATTAACGCCTAAGGGCGGTTTCTGACGGGGAAAACAAATGGTCGTCAACAAATCCAAAGCCGCGTTCAGAACCATTGCCGAAGTAGCCGAAGAGCTTGGCGTGGCAACGCATGTCCTGCGTTTTTGGGAGACCAAGTTTCCCCAGATTAAGCCGATGAAGCGCAGTGGCGGCCGCCGTTACTATCGCCCGGATGATGTCAAACTGGTCAGCATTATTAAAGATTATCTGTATGAAAAAAGATATACGATAGAAGGCGTGCAGAAAGTCTTTAAGGAAAAAGGCGTTAAAAATCTGCTGGGCGAAGAAATACAGAAAGATTTTTTTGAAGCAGAAACCGAAATCCCCGAGATGGACGGCCGTTGCCGCGAGTTGCTGACTTCTTTGATTGACGAATTAAAGTCAGCCAAAGAAGAGCTTTCCCGTTCATTGGCAAAAGCGGAAGAATAAAAATTATAAAAAAATTTGCTTGCAATTATTGTGAATTGAGTTAAAAAGATAACGAAAACGGCATCGGATTGATTGATGTTGTTAAGAAAACATAACGGGACGTAGTTCAGCTTGGTATCGCTAAGCAAAAATAACAAGAACTTGTTATTTTTGTCTGAAAGATCTTTGAAAATCTTAGCGAACAAGGGCAGCGGAGCAACCGCAGAGAGCTTAGATTCCAAAGAGCTTGCATGGGATGCAAGCGCATGAAAAAAGTATTATTGGTGTTGAAACTTTGAAAACATAACGGGACGTAGTTCAGCCTGGTAGAGCGCTTGCATGGGGTGCAAGAAGTCGGAGGTTCGAATCCTCTCGTCCCGACCAAATAAAAAAGACCGCGTTAAGGCGGTCTTTTTTGTTGGAATGTTAATTAGACATACTTTCCCGTAACGCTTTCCGGGCAGGCGGCGATTTGTTCCGGCGTGCCGCAGGCGACAATTCTGCCGCCTTTGTTTCCGCCACCGGGACCCATGTCGATAATGTAATCGGCATTGCGGATTACGTCCAAATCATGTTCGATAACAATAACCGTGGCGCCGTTTTCAACAAGTTTCTGAAAAATTTCCATCAGGGTTTGAACGTCGAGCGGATGCAGGCCGATGGTCGGTTCATCAAAAACAAATACGGAATTTGACTGTCCTTTGCCCATTTCTCCGGCCAGTTTCAGACGTTGGGCTTCGCCGCCGGACAGGCTGGGCGTTTCTTCTCCGAGCGTCAGATAGCCAAGACCCAAATCCTGCAGCACTTTCAGCCGCTGGCGGACGAGTTTCAAATCGTCACAGGCTTTCAGAGCCGAATTTATATCCATGTCCATCAGTTCGGGGAGGGAATAGGCTTTTTTGTTTTTTGCAATGTATTTTACGTCGCTGGCTTGTCGGGCATATCTGGAACCTCGGCATTTGGGACACGGAATTTCGACGTCGGGAAGAAACTGTACGTCGAGATTGATGGAGCCGGTACCATCACAAACCGGACAACGCAGTTTTCCGGTGTTATAGGAAAAATCGCCGGCTTTGTAACCAAACCTTTTGGCGTCATCGGTTTTGGCAAAAATTTTACGCAGTTCGTCGTGTACGTTGGCATAGGTTGCCACGGTTGAACGTACGTTAATCCCGATTGGCGTGGCGTCAATCAGTTTGACTTGCTCAATGCCGTCGGCCTCGACTGAAACAATATGCTTCGGCAGCTTTTTTCCGCCTGTCGCCGCTTCCAGAGCCGGGACCAGACTTTCCAGAACCAGAGTCGTTTTGCCGGAGCCGGAAACGCCGGTTACGACGGTCAGCCTGCCTTTGGGAATGTTCACGTTCAGCGGCTTGACCGTATGTATCGGTCCGGTGGAAAGGCAGATGGATCCGCCGGCGAACATCTCTTTTGAAGACGGCCGTTTACGAAGTTTCGTTTCCTTTTTGTCCGAAAGAAACGGACCGATAAGCGAATTTTTGTTTTTTTCAATATCGTTTATGGAGCCTTCGGCAATAATCCGGCCGCCGTTGGCGCCGGCCTGCGGCCCCATTTCAATCAGCCAGTCCGCATCAGAAAGAATTTGTACGTCGTGGTCGACCAGCAAAACCGAATTGCCGTCGTTGACCAGGTCGCGCATAACGCCTTTCAGGCCGACAATGTTGGATGGGTGCAAACCGATAGACGGTTCGTCCAGAACATAGAGGACGCCGGTTGTACGGTTGCGGACGGCTCGAGCCAGCTGCATCCGCTGCCGCTCTCCGGTCGAAAGCGTGGCGGCGGCCCGGTCAAGCGACAGATAACCCAGACCGAGGTCAAGCAGTCGTTGTGCCGTTCTTTGAAATGATTCGCAAATGCTTTCCGCCATTGGGCGCATTTCCTGAGGCAGCGTTTCAGAGATGCCCTTTACCCAGTTGACCAGCTCGGCCAACGGCATTTGACAGGCCTCATCGAGCGAAACTCCGCGCAGTTTTGGTGCTCTTGCCGCTTGAGAAAGACGGCTGCCCAAACAGTCGGGACAGATTTCCTGCTTCAGAAATTTTTCAACCCGTTTCATGCCCTGTTCGTCTTTTACTTTTGCCAAAGCGTTTTCGACGGTATAAACCGCGTTATAATAGGTAAAGTCAAGCTCGCCCGCCTGATTGGAACTTTTGGCTTTGTAGAGAATATGTTTTTTTACGGCCGGCCCGTTGTAAACGATGTCTTTTTCCTTGTCGGTCAGTTCGCTGAACGGTATGTCGGTACGAACGCCCATGGCGCGGCAGACGTCGGTCATCAGCGACCACATCAGCGAATTCCACGGCGCGACGGCTCCTTCGTCGATAGACAGGGATTCGTCCGGTACGAGCGTCACCTTGTCCACGGTTCTTATCATTCCGGTTCCGTCACAGGTACGGCAGGCTCCCTGACTGTTGAAAGCCAGTTCTTCCGCAGACGGCGCATAAAATCTGGCGCCGCACTGCGGACAGGTCAGTTCCTGTCCGGCGGCCACGGCAAGCGTCGGTTCCAGATAGTGTCCGTTCGGACAGCGGTGGCTGGCCAGCCGGGAATACATCAGACGGAGACTGTTAAGCAATTCGGTTCCGGTACCGAAAGTGCTGCGAATGCCGGGGACGCCGGGGCGCTGGCGCAGGGCCAGGGCTGCCGGTACATACAAAACCTCGTCTACCAAAGCTTTTTCGGCCTGTGTCATGCGCCTGCGGGTATATGTAGACAGTGCATCCAGATAACGCCGTGAACCTTCCGCATATAAGACACCCAAAGCAAGAGAGGATTTTCCGGAACCGGAAACGCCGGCAATGCCGACGATTTTATTAAGCGGGATATCAACGTCAATGTTTTTCAGATTATGTACCCTGGCGCCGCGCACCAGTATTTTGTCGACCATGTTTTTATCCAAAATCAGGGGTTGTTGTCTGCACGGAAATTTTATTGAATTATATTATAATTTCAAGTACCAATGGATATAATACTCATCTGAAAAAGGGAAAATGCCATGCCTTGTTCCTTTGCGCCGATAATCGACGGGAATACCCGCATTCTGGTCATCGGCACCATGCCCGGCGCCGTTTCGCTGGAAAGACAGGAATATTATGCCCATGAACGTAACCTGTTCTGGAAGATTGTCTCGGAAGCATTTTGCGGCGGCCGGGGCTTTGCTTCGTATGAAGAAAAAAAGGCCTGCCTGGCGGACAATCATATCGGTTTGTGGGACAGCGTGCAATTCTGTCATCGCGTCGGAAGCCTGGACAGCGCCATCAAAAACGCGGTTCCGAATGATTTTGCCGCTTTGCTGAAACAATATCCGCAGGTGCAAAGGCTGCTGTTTAACGGCCAAAAGGCTTTCGGGCTTTTGGAACGGTTTTCTCCGGATATTTTGGAATATGTCGATTATGAGGTTCTGCCGTCGACCAGTCCGGCCAATGCCGCAGTTCCCTATGAAAAGAAATTGGAATTGTGGCTGGAAGCCCTTCGCGGCCGAGAGGTCAGCGGCCGCCGTTGAAATGGCCGCCGCGGCTCTGATAAAACTTAATCATCTGATTTTGAAAATACCGGTTTCCTTCTCTGATACAGTCGGAACAAATCGGCGGTTGTCCGCGCATTTTTCTGGCCAGCCGGACGCAGGTAATTTCTCTGAAATCGCCGTCCAGGCGCTGCTGCATGATGCAGCCGTCATTAAGGCAGTGAGCGCCCAGACATTCATGGCTGTTGACCCGCCCGTTTCCGGTCAGGCCGAGAACATGTCCGAATTCGTGCATGACCACGGTTTTGAACCCTTCTATGTCAAGCCGGTTGTTTTCGTCCAGAAAGCGCCGCACCGAGATAATGCTGAAAGCGTCTTCTTTGCTGACGCCCAGACAAAAGTTAAGCAGCCTGCCGTCAGGTGCTGTGCCGTACAGGTCTTTTGACGTAATCAGCAGCGAAAGCTGAGGAATCTGCCGCGCGTATTTGTCTTGCTCCAAATCGTAATAAAGCTGATCGATGCTTATCTGTCTGCGGCTTTCCCAGCGCCCTTCCGCGGAAGCTCTCAGTTTGGCCCGTTCAATATACCAGTCAATGCTTTCGTAAGGATTTAGGATAACGCTGCCGTTGCGACAGGTTCTGGCCTGAGCGCTTTGCCAGTTTCCGAGGTTCTTAATCGGATAATCGTTCTTATGGGCAGGGAAGGCGCCCATAAGGTCTTCAACCGCTTCCTGAACGTACGGCGCCAGTAGCTCAAGCCCTTTTTCGTGCGTAATGTATATGTCTTTGATGCGGGACATTTGCTTTTCCTGTCTCGGCTATCTGTGCTGCTTCTTTATCAGATAATCTCTGATGACGATACCGGTACGGCTTTCCTGCCGTCTTTTCATATAATCGGCCAGCGCCTTGTAAGGCGTGCGCTTGGGCGAAATGCAGTTGAACAGGGCATTGGCCAGACTGTAGCCGGAAAGGTTGCGTCCGACCTTGATATCCAGAGAGTCTTTAATTTTTTTCTGCTGCTTTTCTTTTTCGCCGTCGCTGATGTTCAGTTTGCCAATATACTGCGAATATTCCATGGCATCTTTTTTCTGGCGCTGGGTTAACGCTACGATTTCGTTGCTGATGCGGTGCGAAATTTTTATATAGGCCTCTTCCATTTCGCTGTCCTTAATGGAAGCCAGAAATTTGTTCAAATCGCTGTTGGGCGTATCCTGCGAAGAATTTGTAAGCTCATAGAAACGGAGAATCTCCTTAAACCATGGCGTTTTAAACGCGTGAAGCTGATAACCGGCGTCCATGTCCTGCAACAGAAGAAAACCGCGTCTTTCGCTCCACAGAATGGAGTTGATTGTTTTGGGCTGAATGCCGATGCTGCCGGCTTTCATTTTTCGTTCCAGATGGTTGTTAAGTTTTTGCAGATACAGGCCGTAGGTGTCGTGACGTACAAAGGGAAACTCTATGTCCATAAGCTCTTCAAGCAGATGTTTGGTATAAGGGTCGTTAATCTGCGGGGTTTCGAGCGTCCGCGGCGTGGTGTTGTTCATCAGCCGGCGCAGAACTTCGATGTTGGTCGTCTGGTTGCTTTGCGAATCTCTGGTTTGCGCGTCATATTTCTTTATGTTGAACAGATCGTCGGCGTTGATGTTGTAGTCCGGCGAGTTGGCCTCGATATAGTTGACGATTCTTTGCAGTTTGGCGGTTCTGTAACTGACATCAAGTTCGGGATTCAATCCTTTGACGGCATCGTAATACAGCACCATTCTTTTAAGCAGCTTGTGCTGCTGGGGCTGTTGGTTGTGAATATAGGAACGCAGGCGCGGAAAGGCGTCGTTGACGGCAATCGCGTCCAGCCTGATTTGTTCAAAACGGTTTTCGTCGCTGGAGGGAATTTGTTCGGCAATGCGGCACAGCCGGGTAATGTTGTATGGCGTGACCTTTGATGTCAGGCATCTGAAAACAAAGCCGCTGCTGCCATGGTCGGAAATGTCCGTGCCCCAGATGTTGCCGACCGAATTGAGAATTTTGTTCTTGCCGTTTTTTATTACCGGAACCACGTTTTTAATGGCGCCGACAGCCAGATCGTCGTCAATGTCGGGCAGCTTTTCGATATATTTGTCGAAATGAAGGGCAAAAAGCATAAATTTGGCCGGCGTCAGGGAATCAATGGCCTGCGACATGATGTCCAGGCGTTTGACTTCATATTCGGCTTCTTTCAGGTTGCGTTTGCTGAAAATAGGGGTCTTGACCTGTCCGAGATTGGCAACCAGAACGCCGTAGTCGACGGAGTAGAATTTGTCGATAATTTCGCGCTTGTTGAAGGTTACGTTTGTTTCGTGGTGCGTATTGTAAAAGACGGAGATGGTAATGTCGTCGTCGCGGGCATAGTCCAGCACCTTCGGAAAAGTTTCCGCAATCTTGTCAACCAGCAGGCCGTTGGGGTCAATGTTCATCTGTTCTTTGAAATAATTGCTCAAAACGCGGCATAAGAGGTTTTTGTCGTCTTCGCTGCCGTCAATGTTATGTTCAATGTCCTTGAATTTTTCGGAAATCTGCCTTATGCGGTACAATTCCAGCGGATTTTTCTCGCAAAGCAGGTAAAGCAGCTCAGCCTGCGGAACTTTGAACTTTTTGCCGATGTTTAAATTTTTGGCAATATTTTGAATTGTATTGAAATTTTGTTTTCGAACCTCCTCATCGGAAAAGTTTTTTTCCAGCCGTTCGTTGATGTCGTTTACGAAAACAGGTGAAAGATAGTTATTTTCGCTCATAGTAAAAACCGTTTGTTGTGTTAAAGAATGAATAAAAGCTAACACAAATAAAGACGAAAAGCAATGATTTTTGTCTAAAATTTAATTTTTCAGATTTTTTTTCTTCAGATATTCACGCAAAACGGCGGCATTGTTGTGTTCCGTGTCATGCGCGCCGTAAAGCAGGGTAAGTTTGGCGCAGTGGCTGATATTTTGTAAAAAGTCGTTCCATCCCGAAACGTTGTTTCGCAGTTCCTGATGGTAGTTCTTCTTAAAATCTTCCCAGCGGTCGGTATCATGGGCAAATTTTTTCCGCAGCTCGGTCGAAGGAGCGATTTCCTTTGCCCAGTAGTCGATACGGGCTTTGTCCTTGCTCAGGCCGCGCGGCCACAGGCGGTCAACCAGCACGCGGCACCCGTCCGTTACGCCGGCTTTTTCATAAACCCTTTTTATGTCAATATCCATACGGCCTCCTCAAAATATATATATGAGCTGAACCGGATGTTTCAACGGCAATATTTTTAATTCCGGCCGATGAAGGCGAGGGGGAAAAGGATTATATAAAGCGAAAAAACAGGGAGGGAAAATTGAAGGAAATCACGAATGCTCAAAAAAATTATCTGAACATAATGAATGCCTTGTGGGATTTTTTTACCAGCAAAACCGGCGCTTTTATCATTGGTGTCGGCGCTATTGTCATCGGCATGTATCAGTTCTATATCAGCAAACCGATTTTGAAATATGAAGCCGAACATACCAACATCGTTTCCTCGACTGACGTTACCGATCTGAAAGTTACCGTCAGGGAAAAGGAATACAAGGACATGTATCTGACGACGCTGACACTGATGAACACCGGTTCGCAGGCACTGGACGGCGACGATGTTTCAAAGGTCGGGCACGACCCCATACGCATTGTCGTGCCGAAAGATGCCCGCCTGGTTTCGTACAACATCAACAAAAAGCAGACGTCGCCGGCCGTCGCCGCCTCGCTTGAGCCTTACGACGGCGACATTCTTATCAGGTTCGACTACCTTAATCCCGACAATCAGATAACTGTTTCGCTGCTGCACGAAAAAAACAGCGACGACTTCAAGATTGTCGGCAGCGCCGTCAATGTCAACACCATCAGCCGGGCCTGGTCGCCGGTTCAGGTGCGCGAATTTATCATTGCGGTTTTGGTCGTCTGCTTTGCGGCCTATGTTCTGGCCGGTGTTTTCAGACGCCGTTCCTAAAAAGACTTTACAATAATTTTATTTATAATATTTTGTTTGCCATGCGTAAAAAACAACATGAAAAGGACTGAAATGTTACATCCATGGCATGGTGTCGGGGTCGGCGAACAGGCTCCGGAAGTCGTAACCGCGATTATCGAAGTTCCCCGCGGTTCGAATATCAAATACGAACTGGACAAGGCCAGCGGCCTGCTTAAGGTCGACCGCATTCTTTACAGCGCCGTGCATTATCCGGCCAATTACGGGTTTATCCCGCAGAGTTACTGCGACGACAACGATCCGCTGGATATTCTGGTGCTGGGGCAGGAACCTGTTCTGCCGCTTTCCATTTTGCGCGCCAAACCGATTGGCGTAATGAAAATGTTTGATCAGGGCGAGATGGACGACAAAATTATCGCCGTTCATATGGACGATCCCGAATATGCTCATTACAAGACCATCGACGAGCTTCCGCCGCATTGTCTGAAAACCCTGCGCCGTTTTTTTGAGGATTACAAGGTTCTGGAAAACAAGCAGGTAATTATCGAAACGTTTCTGGGTCCGGACGAAGCCCGCAAAACGATTAACGATGCTCTGGCGCTGTATCAGGAAAACAAGGAACACCTGACCGGTTACGAAGGCTAGGGCAAAAGGCGGTTTTCCACAAACCGCCTTTTATATTTTCGGAAACTGAAGGATAATTATTGCACTAAAAGAAATCTGATGATAGATTTGAGCAGGAGAATAACTTTAGGATTGCTGTCTATGCCGCAGATTTCTTTGATTATACCGTTGTATAATGCCGAAAAATATCTCATACCCTGTCTGGAGTCGGTTGCCCGTCAGAGTTTCCGCGATTTTGAAGTCCTTTGCATCAATGACGGCTCGCAGGACAGCACCGAAGCAATCGTCAAAAGCTTTGCCGACAAAGATTCCCGTTTTCGGCTTATCAACCAGGAAAACGCCGGTTGTTCGGCAGCCCGCAATCACGGCATAGCCGTTGCCGAAGCGCCGTATATCGCTTTTTTGGATCAGGACGACATGCTGCATCCTCAGGCTTTTGAAGCGCTGTATTATATGGTAACCCGTTTCAATGCCGATGTGGCAGCGTTCAGGAACAAAACCGTTCCCGACGATTTTGTCATGGGCGAAACGGAAAATTACAATCTGGAAGAACTGGAATACAGGTTCAGTACCACGCCGTTCGAAGACTTTTTTGCCGGCCGCAAAAACGGACGCGGCGGTTCGGTTCTGGTCTGGAACCGCCTGTATAACAAAGCGGCGGTAAAAGGGCTGGAGTTTCCCGTAAACGTGCAGCCGGCGGAAGACACGACCTACACGCTGAAGGTTCTGTTTCAGATTAAGTCAATGGTTTCGACCGACGCCGAGTTTTTGTTTTACCGCGACAGTTCCACCTCGGTCATGAATCAGGGAAAAACCGACAAATATGTCCGCGCTCACGCGTTGGCCGCCCAGGTCATATATGAATATTTTATCAAGTCAGGACTGGCTGAAGGCCGTCGCCGCGAACAGATTAACCGCTATCTGGCCAGGTTTATTTTCAAATCGCTTGTTTCTCAGCCGCTTCGTCTGGTCAGGGACAAAAGCCGCCGCCGGGAATTTTGGAACTTTGCTAAATCCTGCGTGGCGCTTCTCAGTCAGGGCGGCGCCTATCAGCCGCGCTTGCTCGGCTGGCGTTTCAATCTGGCTTCCAAATTGTTTTTGAATGGGTACTATCGGACTGCGAGGTTGTTTGTATGAAAATTGATGTTGCCGTTCCTTCTTACAAAAAGCCGGAATCTTTGCTTTATACGCTGATGACGCTGAAAAAAGTCGCCGGAGATTTGATTGATGCCGTTTACATTAATGACGATTGTTCAAATGACGGCTCGGTCGAAATTTACAATGACCGCCGGGTGCGCGAATACTTCAGCCCGTGGAAACTGAACGTCCGCGTCAATACCCGCAATGTCCACATCTCGCAGGTGTATGTCCCCGGATATCGTGTCGACTATATGGATTGGAAGTTCATGCTTACCAAATGGCATCGTTTCATCGATCCGCGCGTGCCGCACAACCGGCACGACATCCGTTACCAATATGCGCTGGACAATACCGATAAGAAATATCTGCTGATTATTCACGATGACGTAAAATTTGTTAAAGACGTTGTTTCGTTATATCTGAAAGCTTTTGCCGACAATCCGAATTTGGCTGTTGCCGGCGATTTCGGACAGTGCTGGCGCTGCCGTTTTGCGGCGGTTTGCAGCCCGAAGAAAATCATGTCCGGCTTTCGGCCGTCCCGCTGGTGGCCGTTGACGCCGACGTCGGGTGAACCGGCGGATTTCAATCCGGCCAATGGTTATACGCGAGCCTGCCGCATCAATGAGTGGTGCTGTATGGTCGATGTTGAAAAATGCCGCGACGTTACCGAACGCAAGCGTTGTTTTCTCGGCAATATGTACAAATATTCGGACACGACCGCTTTTTGGTTCGGAAAAATGGTTGAATGCGGTTACGATTTTATCGATCCGCTTCCGTCCGAGGCTTTGCCCAAACAGCTGGCGCGCTGTCCCGAACACGAAGAGTATTATATTCACGCCTGGCAGGGGCACCCCGGCCATTCGGTCTGGGCCGACCAGGGAATGGGCATCGTAAAATACAACCGTGATGAAATTGTTGATTTGATGAAGGCGGAGTTTGGTTTTGACTTTCCGCAGAAACTGATAGGATAAGGCCATGTTGTGCAAAAAGAAAAATAATCAGATTGAAGGCATACCTGTTTATTATAAAAAAAGCAGCCTGCATTTGTCCGGCCGGAACAATAAGATAATTTTCGGCAAAAACTGCAACATCGTCAACTGTCGCATCAAGCTTTACGGAAACTCGACACTCGTTCTCGGCGATGACTGCTATTTTGAAAACACGCTGATTATGCTGCGCGATTCCGAAGCCCGTTTCGGCAACAATACCGAAGCTTCCAAGGTCACGGTAACTTCAACCGGAAACTCGTTGCTTGACCTCGGTGCCGGTTCGGTTATCTGCGGCGAGTTTGATATGCGCAATCAGGGCATTATCCGCGCCAAACGGCTGTGGACGACCTGGGGGCCGCATATTGCCGCCAACCACGGCCTGATTGAGTTCGGCGACGGCGGCACTGCAGATTCGATTATCTATAACAGCGATTTCCATCCGATGTACGATTTGGAAGGAAATCTGCAAAACGAAAATCAGGACGTTATCATCGGCAATAACGTCTGGATCGGCCGCAAGTGTTTTATCTTCAAAGGCGCCAGACTGGGCGACGGCTGCATCATTTCGTCAGGCACCTACACAGGCAAGGAGATTCCGCCGCATTCGCTGGTCGCCGGCAACCCGGGACGCATTGTCCGCCGCGACGTGGTCTGGGCGGTTAAGGATAAGCCGGAACTGAAGTCGTTATTTCCTCTCTCTGCCGACGATGAAGACGGAATGCGCGCTTTTTATGAGCGGGCATATGAGGTTACGCCGACCATCAAACACCGCAAAGGCTGTCGGCTGTTAAACCGCCTGCGTGTATTCTGGGCGCTTTTCAGCGCAAAATAATCAGAGTTTTTAGTTAGGGAAAATTTTAAAAATGACAAAATTTCTCATCAAATTCTTATGTCTTTTTATCCCTGCAAAAAGTTTGCGCGCAAAATTTAAAAATTGTTTTGCGGCTACCCGCAAACCCCCGTGCCGGCATGTCGGCAGACATACTTATCTGGGCGCTTCGGTTTTCGTTTCGCATAAGGAAACCTCCATCGGTTCTTTTTGTTCAATTGCCGGCAACACGGCCATCGGCCCCAGCCAGCATCCGCTGAACTTTCTTTCCACGCATCCGTTTCAGTATCTCGGGCACGATAAGCTGCAGCCGGAACATAAGGCTGATTTTGTCTTTGCCCGGCCGGTTGCCGTCGGCAATGACGTCTGGATTGGCGCCAATGTCGTGATTATGGACGGACTCACAATCGGCGACGGCGCGGTTATCGGCGCCAATGCGGTTGTTACCCGGGATGTTCCGCCTTATGCGATTGTCGGCGGCATTCCGGCCAGAATAATCCGCTACCGTTTTGAGCCGGAGATTATCGAAAAGCTTCTGGCCTTGCAGTGGTGGAATCTTCCCGACGAGCAAATTGCCGCATTGCCGTTTGATGACGTTGCCGAATGTATCCGCATTCTGGAAGCGGGAAAAGAATAGGTTGCAATCGGCGCATATTTGTACTAACCTACAGGCAGTTTTTCAACAACAAGCAGGATACGCCATGAGCCCGACTTTATTTGCCAAAAATCTGATTCGCCTTTTTAAGTTCGACCTCAAGTCTTTTCATAAGACAATTCGCCGTTATGCGGATCTTGATTTGATGATGGACAATCTCAAATACGAAATTGCCGATGAAATCAGGGATATGAAGCTGCCGAAAGTCCTTTCGCAGATGGACAGCGTAAAAGAGATTATAAAGACGAAAAAGAGCGTCGCCCGTTTCGGCGACGGCGAATTTAACCTGATTTTGGGCAATGCCATCGGTTTTCAGGAATTTGACTCTGTGCTTCAGGCGCGCCTGAAAGAAATTTTGACCACGAAGGACAAGTCCATGCTCATCGGCATCTCCAACCGTTTCGGTCGCCTGGACGACGTTGACGCCAATGTCCGGACATACTGGCGCGGTTTTCTGGGCCGTTATCGTAAGGATATTTATGCCTTGCTAGATTTTGACCGTACCTATATTGATACCTGTATGACCGCGCATGCCATTGAGGTCGATGACCATACGACCCCCGAAGTAAAAGCCGAAAGCGAAGCTTATTATAATGAGGTGCGCAAAATCTGGGACGGGCAGGATATTACCGTTATTAAAGGCGCCGACAACGAAAAATTCACGCACGACATTTATGACAATGCCAAATCCGTCAGTTATATCTATGGCCCCAAAGAGCATGCTTTTCGCGAATATGACCGCATTTTTGCCGAAGCGCGGCAGTTGCCGAAAGACCGCCTGATTATCATTGTTCTCGGGCCGACGGCCAAACTTCTGGCTTATGACCTCAACAAACTCGGCTATCGCGCGCTTGACCTGGGACATATGGCCAAAGCCTATGAATGGCTGAAAACCCGTGATAATATCGTCGCCGGACAGTTTTTTGCGGCATAGGGCAGGGTTCCGTCAAATGAAAATTCTGGTCCACCTGCACCTTTTCTATCAGGATATGCTGCCCGAAATGCTGACGCTTCTGCGCAGTCTTGACGGTTATGAGTATGACCTGTTTGCAACCGTGGTTAATGCCTCGCCGGAGACGCTTGCCGAACTTCGCCGTTTTAAGCCGGAAGTAACGGTCATTGACGTCGAAAACCGCGGTTACGACGTCGCGCCTTTTGTCAAGGTTTTGCAGCTGGCCGATTTAAGCCGTTATGATTATGTCATCAAACTGCATACCAAACAGAATCTCAAACGTCGCGCCTGGTTGAAAAACGTTTCCTTTACCGGCAGCGGCTGGAGACGGCTGCTGGTCAGTTTTATGGCTTCGTCCGAACAGCTGCGGCGGACGCTGGTGCTTTTTCGCAATCCTGAAACCGGAATGGTTTCTCATTACAATCTGATAATCGAAGCGGAGCGGGAAGACCGGCTTGCAAATGCCCGTGCCGATAAAATGCTGGCGGAAATGGGGCTGCGCACCGAAGACCGCCGGTTTGTCGCCGGCACGATGTTTATCGTTCGGGCAAAACTGCTGCGGCCGCTGAAGGATTATCCCTGCCGAATGGACGATTTTGAGCCTTATAGCAGCGAAACGCCGGGCGGAACGCTGGCCCATGTTTATGAACGTCTGTTTGGTTATGTGGTAACTGCTCAGGGACAGAAAATCGTTTCCTGCGAGGCGGAAACCGGTGCCGTCAGATGCGGCCACCTGCTGCGCCGTGTCGCGCTGGCCGTTGGCCGGACGATTTTGCAGGTCAAAGTCAACCGCAAAAACAGGCTTATTGTAAAGGTATTTAAGATACCGCTGTGTTCATGGCGGTTGAGAGCATAAATAAAAAGCCCCGTTCTGTGAGCGGGGCTTTGGTTTTCTGTCATCCTCAGACTTTATTTTATTACTGTCATGTTCGGCCTTTTTTCCTTACAGTCATATTCGGTTTCTTTTTCCTCTATGTCATGTTCGGGCTTGCCCCGAACATCCAAAAAACACAAGGCAGAACCTCACGATATATACATAGAAAACAACGCGCTTCGACAAAGATTCGCGCCGCAGCCAGTGTTGCGGTCAAGCTGACAACAGCTTGTCATGTTCGGGCTTGACCCGGACATCCAACCGTAAGCGTCACGCTGAGTGTGTAACCCGGACATCTCCTTTACAAATTCCCCGGTCGAACCGGGGAATGACAAGAGAGAGTAAAAGCCAGCAATAACAGTATTTTTTTCTTATGCTTGATTTTTAATATTGTTGCTTTTTATTATTTTTTTCTGGAAAATTTTTCGCGGTTTCTTTGTCTTTGTGCCGCAAATTCTTCGGGCGACAGATAATTGTCATGGTTGACGTCGCCGTTTTCCCAGGTATAGGCCATAAATTTGTTGAATTTTTCCAGTTTCTCCGGCGTATCCACTTTTTTGTCAACAATTTCCTTTTGGGCGGCTGCGTCAAACTCTTCCTTGCTGACCAATCCGTCGCCGTTGCTGTCCATTTCAATGAATTTTTGCGACATGGCCGCTTTGGCTTCGGCTTTGCCGTAAGCCGATTGCTTTCCCTTTATGACGATAAAGATTAAAACGGCCGCAATTAAAATCAGAACGCCGATAATAAGTTTTTTCATATATACCTCCACACATCAAAAACACAGTTAACAACTTAACGCCGGATTTTGCATTCGTCAAAGACTTTTTTTGCCTTAATGTATAAGCCGGATGAAACCGATAAGAAAGGCCCCGGCGATGATCCCGGCGAAAATGTCGTCAAGCATCACGCCCCAGGCGTTTTTCAGCCTGCTGTCCGCCCATTTGACCGGTCCGAGCTTAACAATGTCGAACAGGCGGAAAAGTCCGAAGCCGATGAGATAAACCAGCCATGCGTCGGTATTATGATATAAGAGCTGTCCGGCAAAAACAAAGGTCAGCATCTGTCCGGCAAATTCGTCAATGACCACCAGCGACGGGTCTTTTTCTTCCTGATGCGAGATAATTTCGTGCGTAGCCCAGACCCCGATAAAGAAGGCGGCGGCCGCGGCGGTCAGAATGCCTGCCGTCCCGAAAAAATAGGCGACGGCGAAAGCCGCGGGAAGCGTTCCCAGCGAACCGACGGTTCCCGAAGCTTTCGGAGCATAACCGAGGCCGAAATAAGAAGCCAGCAAATGAGCAATTTTGTTTTTCATGGTCACAACCCTTTCAGTTTTTTTTTCATTTAAGCATAAAAAAAACTCTCCGCAATCATAAAATTGCGGAGAGCCTGCGCCTGTGCATTAAAGGCTACATGTCAAACTTCGTAACGCCTTTGTATGCGTAGCGGTACAGTTGTTTGATTTCCTCGACCAGCGGGTAACGCGGATTGGCGCCCGTGCACTGGTCGTCAAAAGCCAGAACCGACAGTTCGTCGAGGTCCGCTTCAAAAGTTTTCTCGTCAATTCCCATTTCCTTGATGGATGCGGGAATGTTGAGCGTCTTTTTCAGCTCTTCGATTTTTTCAATCAGCAAATCCAGCTTTTCGTCCTTGCTGCTGCCGCCCAAATTCAGATATTCGGCAACGCGGGCGTAACGCGATTTGGCGCTCGGATATTTGTATTGCGAAAAGGCAGCCTGTCTGAACGGATGGTCGGAAGCGTTAAACCGCATGACCTGCGTCAGCAGCAGCGCGTTGGCAATGCCGTGCGCAATATGATATTTTGCGCCCAGCTTGTGCGCCATCGAGTGGCACAGGCCGAGAAACGCATTGGCAAAAGCCATGCCGGCCATGGTTGCCGCATGATGAATTTTTTCGCGAGCAACAGCATTCTGCGAACCTTCGTTATAGGATGCCGGCAGATATTTGAATATCAGGCGGATGGCTTCAAAAGCCAGGCCGTTTGTATATTCGGTCGCCATGGTCGAGGCAATGGCTTCCAGCGAATGGACCAGAGCGTCGATCCCTCCGGCGGCACACAGGCCTTTCGGCATTGACAGCACCAGATTGGCGTCGACAATTGCCATGTTCGGCGTCAGCGCATAGTCGGCAATCGGATACTTGACACCGGTCGCGTCGTCGGTAATGACGGCGAAGGACGTAACTTCGGAACCGGTGCCGGACGTGGTCGGAACCGCAACCATGTATGCCTTTTGTCCCATTTCAGGAAATTCGAAAATGCGTTTGCGAATGTCCATAAAGCGCATGGCCATATCTTCAAACTTCAGTTCCGGATGTTCATACATCAGCCAGACGATTTTAGCCGCGTCAATCGGCGAACCGCCGCCAAGCGCGATAATAACGTCGGGCTGAAACGCATTGACCAGATCCAGCGCCTGATGAATGGTCGACAAGTCGGGATCCGGATGAACGTCGGAGAATATCTGAAAACTGATGCCGACTTCTTCCAAAACGTCCGTAATCGGTCGCGTATAACCAAGGTCGAACAACGGCTTGTCCGTAATAATAAAGGCTTTTTTGCGCCCTTTGAGTTCGCGCAGGGCATGCGGCAGGCAACCGGCCTTGAAGTAGACTTTCGGCGGAACCTTGAACCACAGCATGTTTTCCTGACGCATTGCAATTGTCTTAATGTTCATCAAATGTTTAACTCCCAAGTTTCCGCTGACCGAGTTGCCGCCCCAAGAGCCGCAGCCCAAAGTCAGAGACGGTTCCAGAATAAAGTTGTACAAGTCGCCGAGTGCGCCTTGCGAAGACGGGCTGTTGACGATGATGCGCGCCGTCGGAATCAGTTCGCCGTAATGCGTAATTCGGTCATGATTGTTGGGATTGGTATAAAGCACGGCCGTATGTCCGGCACCGCCGAACATGACCAGCGACTTGGCCTTGGCTGCCGCTTCGTCGAAGTTTTCTGCCTTGTACATAGCCAGAACCGGCGAAAGCTTTTCGGCCGAGAAAGGCTCTTCCGGTCCGACTTCGCTGACCTCGGCAATCAGCACTTTAGTATAGGACGGAACCTTAATGCCGGCCATTTGGGCAATGGTGGTCGCCCTTTGTCCGACGATGTCGGCGTTGACGTGTCCGTTTTCGAGCAGCATTTTGCCGAGGGTTTTCTTTTCCTTTTCGTTAAGAAAATAAGCGCCGCGGGTAATGAACTCTTCTTTGACGGCGTCGTAAATGTCCTTAACGACGATAACTGATTGTTCGGAAGCGCAGATCATGCCGTTGTCAAAGGTTTTGGAAATCAACACTGAAGAAACCGCCGGTTTGACTTCCGCCGTTTCGTCAATAACGGCCGGAACGTTGCCGGGGCCGACGCCGAGAGCGGGCTTGCCCGAGGTATAGGCGGCTTTGACCATGCCCGGACCGCCGGTAGCCAGAATGGTGTCGACTTTCGGATGCTGCATCAGATACTGCGAAAGCGTGACGCTCGGATGTTCAATCCAGCCGATAATGTCTTTCGGAGCGCCGGCCTTGACGGCTTCTTCCAGCATTATGCGTGCGGTTTCAACCGTGCATTTCTTGGCGCGCGGGTGCGGTGAAAAAATAATGCCGTTGCGGGTTTTCAGAGCCAGCAGGGTCTTAAAAATGGTCGTCGACGTCGGGTTGGTGGTCGGAATAATGCCGGCGATAACGCCGATGGGGTCGCCGACTTTCATAATGCCGTTCAGCGGGTCTTCTTCCAGCACGCCGCAGGTTTTGGTGTTTTTATATTTGTTGTAAATATATTCGGCGGCGAAATGGTTTTTGATAACTTTGTCTTCCATAACGCCCATCCGGCTTTCCTCGGCGGCCATCTGCGCCAGCGGAATGCGCAGCGAACTCATTTTCAGGGCGACGCGTTTAAAAATTTCGTCAACCTGCTCCTGCGAATAGGTGGCAAAAATCTTTTGTGCGGCGCTTACTTTGCTGACCAGGTCGTCAATATATTTTTCCTCGTCAAGAACATTGTTTTCCGCCGGTTTAACTTCTTTTTTCTTCAAAGCCATTTTGTTTTCTCCATAAGGCTAACATCAAAATTCGGCATTATTATAAGCAAAAAAGATTAATGTTTTATTGCGCTGCTTTAAGATTTTAAAAATATTCGCCGGAACAAAAAAAGAGTGCGGTTTCATTGTCCGCACTCTGAAAATCGGTTTTCGCCGGAATGTTACTTTTTGCCTTTGCGCTGTTCAAATTCCAAATCGATTCTCTCCAGCAGGTCTTCTGCCATTTCGTTAAAGGCCTTTATGCAGCTTTGCGAAATGCCGTCTGACTGCGAATTTCCGAGAACCAGAGCCTGATTTTCAAGCATGTACTTGAAAAGGTGCAGGTCTTCGTCGGAAAGCGAGGAGGGCATGTTGTTAAACAGATCCTTCAGTTCCTCAAAGGTCGTTTTCGGATTGCCGACCAGTTCCATGCGGCGCCCGAGTTCTTTGTTGATGTCTTCAAGGATGTTTTCCAGATAATGTACCCAGCCTTCAATGGCATAATCGCCGTTGAGTTTTTGTCCGTCGTTCCAACCTTGGAGTTCCTGCAGGTTGTTTTCGGCAAAACGTTTCATTTTGCGCAGGTCTGTCAGGTTAACGCTCGCCGGATCGACCGCAAACAATACGCGTAAAGCAACAAATTTTTTTTCCATGACTAAATAATTTTTAGTGCCCGAAGGGCGGTTTAACTTATATTAATAAACACAATTTCGAAAATATTTTCCTCATGTTTATCATTATTTGCAAAACTTGTCTAGACAAAAAATTTGTCCGTTGCGTTTTTTTGCAAAAACTGTTATGTTTTTTTATATTTAAATGAGGTGAAAATGAAACTGATAATCTTTCGCCACGGCGAAACCGACGGCAATGTCAAAAATATCGTTCAGGGTGCAGGAATAGACTGTCCGCTGAATGAAACGGGCAAAAAGCAGGCGGCGTTGCTGCGCGATAAGCTGGCATCCGAAAAGCTGCCGGCAATTTATTGCTCGCACCTTTGCCGTGCGCGTGAAACCGCCGAAATCGTCGCTTCGTCAAACCACGCGCCGGTTATTGAAAGGGATGGCCTGGAAGAGGTTCATTACGGCATTGCCGAGGGAATGCTTTCGGCTGAGGCTCATGTCAAGTTCGCCGCCGTTCTTGAAGCGATTAACGATAAGGGCAATCCTAACCGTTTTGACGTATCTATTCCGGGGGCGGAAACAATCCGCGGTTCGACCGAACGGGGATTGAAAGCTCTGATGAAAATTAAGGCGGATTGCCCGTATCCGGTTGCCGGCGTTGCCACTCATGGCGCTCTGATGTTTAATCTGTATTATCATTTTTTCAAAGCCGAGCGCCGCTTTGCCAACTGTGAGTATTTTGAAGTCGAAGTTTAGAATTCCAGCACCGGGCAGATTTTTAAAAATTCTTGATACGAATTAAAATAGTTTTTATTTTCCTTAAACAAAAGAAAAACCCTATTTGCGGCCGGCAAATAGGGTGTTTTCATCAGAGTTTGCAAACAGTCTGTTTGATTTTGAACGGATAACGCGATTTTACGCCGTAACAGCAGATAAGAGCAGCAGCCAGACCAAATCCGAAGATCAGGCTGTAAACATTTAATGCCGTATTGAGGGCTAAACCGGCAAAAGAAATAACAGCCATCAGCAAAACCGAAATACAGGTCGGCATGCTGTAAAATCCGTAAAGCGGAACCTTTTTGTAAACCGCAAAGACCGTTAAAACAGCCAGAGCGGAAATAAGCACGGTATTCATAGTATGTTGTTTATTAAATTAGTATTCCGAAAAAGTGGGATTATACGTGCAAAAACAAGCAACGGCAGACCGAAAACTCATAAACATCATAAGCACAGAATAATCATTGAAACATAGCTTTACCATAACCTTTTCATTCTTAATTTTTGTTTAAGAATCAATCGGAAAACAAAAAAACTATAATTTTTCTTTCAAATATTTTGCCGTATAGCTTATTTTTGATTTGGCGACTTCTTCCGGAGTGCCCTTGGCAATGATTTTGCCGCCGCCGTCGCCGCCCTCCGGGCCGAGGTCTATGATATAGTCGGCGGTTTTGATGACGTCCAGGTTATGCTCGATGACGATGACCGAGTTTCCCTGATCGACCAGCGTGTGCAAAACTTTCAGCAGGCGGTTGATGTCTTCAAAATGCAGGCCGGTCGTCGGCTCGTCGAGAATGTACAGTGTCTTGCCGGTTGCGCGTCTGGACAGTTCCTTGGACAACTTGATTCGCTGGGCTTCGCCACCGGAAAGGGTTGTTGCCTGCTGGCCGAGGTGAATATATCCGAGACCGACTTTGCGCAGCAGCTCCAAACGGTTTTTAATTGACGGAATGGCGTCAAAAAAGGCATAGGCTTCGTCAACCGTCATGTCCAGAACGTCGGCAATGGATTTGTCCTTAAATTTGACTTCCAGCGTTTCGCGGTTAAAACGTTTGCCTTTGCAGACGTCGCATTCGACATAAACGTCAGGAAGAAAGTGCATTTCGATTTTGGTAACGCCGTCGCCTTTGCAGGCTTCGCAGCGTCCGCCGGCCACATTGAACGAAAAGCGTCCGGCCGTATAGCCGCGGGCTTTGGCTTCCGGCAGGTTGGCAAACCAGTCGCGGATATGGGTAAACAGGCCCGTATAAGTGGCTGGATTGGAACGCGGCGTCCGGCCGATTGGCGACTGGTCTATGTCGATAATCTTGTCAATGTTTTCGACGCCGACGAGTTCGTCGTATTTTCCGGCCGGTTCGCGGCTGCCGTTGATTTCCTTGTTTAAGGCCTTAAACAGCGTTTCCAGAATCAGCGACGATTTTCCGCCGCCGGAGACGCCGGTAATGCAGGTAAGGGTGCCGAGCGGGATTTTGACATCGACGTTCTTTAGGTTGTTGGTTCTGGCGCCTTTCAGTCCGATGAATTTGCCGTTGCCTTTGCGCCGTGCGGCCGGAACTTCAATTGCTTTTACGCCGTTCAGATACTGCGCGGTCAGACTGTTTTGGTTTTGCAGCACTTCTGCCACAGTGCCTTTTGCCATGACATTGCCGCCTTCTTCTCCGGCGCCGGGACCCATGTCAACCAGATAATCGGCGGCGCGGATGGCGTCTTCGTCATGTTCGACCACAATGACCGTATTGCCGATGTCGCGCAGACGGGTAAGCGTTTCCAGCAGCCGGTCGTTGTCGCGTTGATGCAGGCCGATAGATGGTTCATCAAGAACATACATGACGCCGGTCAGTCCTGAGCCGATTTGCGACGCCAGGCGAATGCGCTGCGATTCGCCGCCGGAAAGCGTGCCGGACTGGCGGTTAAGCGACAGATAATCCAGACCGACGTTGTTCAGAAAACTCAAACGCTCGACAATTTCCTTAATGATTTTATGGGCGATTTCCGCTTTCTTCGGCGAAAGTTTTTCCTCTGTGCCGGCGAACCAGTCTCGAGCCTTTTTGATGGACATGTCGGCCGCTTCCATAATGTCCAGTCCGTTGACTTTGACGGCCAGTGCTTCCGGTTTCAGACGTTTGCCGCCGCAAAATTCGCAGGGTGCCGCCGACTGGTATTTGGAAAACTCTTCGCGTATCCATGCGGAATCCGTTTCCAGAAAACGCCGTTCCATGTTGGGAACAACGCCCTCAAACGGCTTGTCGGTCACAAATCGCGAATAATACATCGGCACGCAGACGTTGCCTGAACCGTACATGATGATTTTCCGGGCTTCTTCCGGAATGTCCTTCCATTTTGTTGACGGCGAAATGTCCAGAAACTGGCACAGCGAATTGATTGTCTGGCTGTAAAAGGACGACCGGCCGGTATTCCACGGCGCAATGGCGCCCTGCGAAAGCGACAGGTTCGGGTTTGGCACAATCAGGTCCGGATCCATGTAAAGTTTTGCGCCGATGCCGTCACAGTGCGGGCAGGCACCGAACGGATTGTTGAAGGAAAACAGCCGCGGTTCGATTTCTTCAATTGTAAAACCGGAAACCGGACAGGCGAATTTGGAGGAGAAAATCGTCCGCTCGCCGTTATCGGCGTTTTCGGCATAAACAATGCCGTTGCTGAGCTTCAGAGCGGTTTCCAGGGATTGTGACAAACGGTCGGCAATGCCTTCTTTGACGACAATGCGGTCAATGACGACCTCAATGTCATGCTTGATGGTTTTGCTCAGAGAGGGGAGTTCTTCCACCGTATAGATTTCGCCGTCGATTTTCAGGCGTTGATACCCTTGTTTTTGCAAAGATTCGAATTCTTTTTTGAATTCGCCTTTTTTGCCGCGGGCAATCGGCGAGAGCAGCAGAAGCCGGGTGCCGAGCGGCATTTCCAAAATCCGGTCGACCATCTGAGATACGGTCTGTGATTCGATGGGCAGGCCGGTTGCCGGCGAATAGGGCGTGCCGGCGCGTGCCCACAACAGGCGCATGTAATCGTAAATTTCCGTAACCGTGCCGACGGTTGAACGGGGATTGTGAGAAGTGGTTTTCTGTTCAATGGAAATGGCCGGCGACAGTCCTTCGATAGAGTCGACGTCCGGTTTCTTCATCAGCTCCAGAAACTGGCGCGCATAGGCGGAAAGGCTCTCCACATAACGGCGCTGCCCCTCGGCGTAAATCGTGTCGAAAGCCAGCGAAGACTTCCCCGAGCCCGAAAGCCCGGTAATGACCGTCAGTTTGTCTTTGGGAATGCTTATGTCTATGTTTTTAAGGTTGTGCTCTCTGGCGCCTTTGATTTCAATATATTTTTCGTCTGCCATTTTGTCCTCTCTTCAAACCTGCATAATATAGTTAATCCTCTGAATAAAGGCAAATAAAATTTTGTTGCATTTTGCGATAATTTGGCTATGATAACCGCGTTGTTTGAACAATAAGAATTTGATTTTATGTCTAAAACCTTTTTGAAAATAATCTCAGTCCTGAGTTTGTTGCTGCCTGCTGCGGCTTCGGCGGACGTAAATGTCGCCGTCATTGCTCCGAAAGCCGGAGAATATAAAAGTTTCGGCGACGAGATTATTTCCGGTGTCCGCATTGCGGTTGAAGACATCAACGCCCGCGGCGGGCTTAACGGCGAAAAAATCAATCTGATTACCGTCGATGACCAATGTGACGACCGTCTGGCAGTTTCTACTGCGCAGATGATGGCCGTCAACACTTCGCCCAAAGACAAAATGTCGCTGGTTATCGGGCCGTATTGCGACAACGCTTTCGACGAAGTTGCCGCCATTTATGCCAAGGCAAACATTTTTCAGATTATTCCCACGACCATTTCCGCGCGCGAAGCCACCAAAAACCACAAGGGGCTGGTCAAAATGGTCGGTTACAAGGATCGGCAGGGCAAAGACTTTTACAACTATTACAAAAACAATTTTGCCGACAAACGCGTCGCGCTGGTTTATGACAGCAACAACCGCGAAATCGTCGAAATTGCCGCTGCCATTCAGGGCGAGTTCCGCAAGGAAGGCGATGCCGACAAGCTGCGCGCGTTCAGTTTTGAAACCTATAATCAGAACTACGGCCGTCTGGCTGACGCCATTTTCAAAAACAATATCGATTTGGCCTATATTCTGGGCAAGTCGCGCAGCATTGCCAAACTGTCCAAAGAACTGAAATCGGAAAAAAAGGACTTTGTAATTTTTACCAACAAATATCAGGCTCAGGACGATTTCAACAGAATTATGGGCGATTTGGCCGAAGGTTCGTATTTCATCGCACTGCCGTCGCTGAAAGATAATCCGAATTTTGCCGAGACGCTTGTCAAACTCCGTCTGCTCGGCGTTGAGCCTGAAGGGCTGTCCGTTTACGGCTATTCGGCGGTCAAACTCTGGGAAGAACTGGTTGAAAAGGCCGATTCGTTTTCTTACAACAAGTTGGCTTCGGTTTTAAACAGCCAGTCAGTCGACACTGGCTGGGGCGAAACCATGTTTAACAACGGAAATCCGCAGAATTCAATCAATTACGGCATCTATCAGCTTCAGTCCGGCGAATATACACAGGTCTATTGATTTTAGTTTCAATCTCGTTTTTTTCATTGTATATTTACCTCAGTTTTTAATTAGTAATAAGGTAAATTCAACCATGGCTGGAAGCATTAATAAAGTCATTTTAGTCGGTAACCTGGGCGCTGACCCCAAAGTCAGCAACACGGCCAGCGGCACCAAAATCGTCAATCTGAACATCGCTACCTCTGACAGCTGGAAAGACAAGGTTTCCGGCGAAAGAAAGGAAAGAACCGAGTGGCATCGCGTGGTTATTTTCAACTCGCAGCTTGCCGACGTCGCCGAGAGATATCTCCGCAAAGGTTCCAAAGTTTATCTGGAAGGACAGCTCCAGACCCGCAAATGGGAAGACAACAACGGTCAGGAAAGATACACGACCGAAGTTGTTCTGCAAAACTTCAGCGGCAATCTGGTCATGCTGGACGGCAGAGGCGACGGTGTGCCGGCCGGCGGCAACGATGTTTTTTCCGGCTCTTCTTCCAACGGCTGGGACGCAGCCCCGGCAGCCGCTCCGGCGGATTTGGACGACGATATTCCGTTCTAAACGAAAATTATGCGAAAAGCGCTCTTTGGGGCGCTTTTTTATTGAATTGACAAAAGCCGGCTCCGATGCTAATTTGAGCCGCTTTTTATTTATATTTATCTGAATGTATCATTTTAATCTTCTACAATTATGAAAATGAAAACTTTCAAAATCGGCGATTTTATCACTTTCGGCGGCGCGATTGTGTCTGATGTCCGCAAGGTCGAACTGCACGAAACCCTGACCGCATCCGGCGGCCGGAGGTTGAATTTTGACGGAAGCTATTATGCGGCAGACGTTCCGGAACCCGGCGGCGGAGACGCAGTCAAGGGCATGATGCTGGGTGCGGATTTCTATATGCTGCTCTGTTATGAAAATCTGTCCGGCAAAATGGAGCAGGGGCTTATCCCGCCGAAAGAACGGCTGATTGAACAGCCTGAACCGCCGTTATGCCGTTTTTGGTCGGAACCGGCTAATGCCTGTTACCGTAACCGGCAGCTGGTTAAAGACCGTTTGGCCCTTTTGCAGTTGCCGTCGCCGTTGGATAATCCTCTGCGGCCGTTGTGCGCCAGTCTTGCGCCGCAGTCCGAAACGACGGAATATTTTCGTCCGGGACTGGGGTTGTGCGAACTTTTGTTCAGCCGGCTCAAAAACAGCAATCTGTTTTACAATTCGCTTACCATTCTGCTCGCCGGACAGGAACCGAACGGGTACGAATTGGAGCGCTGACCGCCAAAATAAGGTTTCTTTGCCAAAAGAGCCTTATTTTTTTATGCACTGTTAACTTTTAAAAATACAGTTTCGGCAAAAATCGATTTTAAGGCCGTTTTTTTGCCCGTAGAAACGAAAAGGGTGTTCATAAGTCGGATTATTCGTTAGCGGTCGAAATGTATTTTTGCTATAGTTACGGCAGTTTAAAACAGAAAGGTACAATTAAAGTGACTGATGAAATCGATAATGAATTAGACAATCAGATTGTGACGGTAAAGGAAAACGGCGAAGACATTTCGCCTATTTCGATTACCGAGGAAATGCGCCGCTCTTACCTCGACTATGCCATGAGCGTCATCGTTTCGCGCGCGCTGCCGGATGTCCGCGACGGCCTGAAACCGGTACACCGCCGCATTATTTATTCCATGTATGAAAACGGTTATGACTATAACCGTCCGTATCGCAAATCCGCCCGTATCGTCGGCGATGTGCTCGGTAAATACCACCCGCACGGCGACATCTCGGTTTACGATGCCATGGTTCGTATGGCACAGCCGTTCTCCATACGTCTGCCGCTGGTAGACGGACAGGGCAACTTCGGTTCGATGGACGGTGACTCTGCCGCAGCCATGCGTTATACCGAAGCCCGTCTGGAAAAGGTGGCTCATGCGCTGATTGAAGACATCGACAAGGAAACCGTCGATTTTATGCCGAACTATGACGAAACCGTTCAGGAACCGACGGTTTTGCCCGCGCGTTATCCGAACCTGCTGATTAACGGCGCCAACGGTATTGCCGTCGGTATGGCCACCAACATTCCGCCGCACAACCTCGGCGAAGTCGTTACCGCCTGCTGCGCTTACATCGACAATCCGGACATCAGTATTGACGACCTTATCTCCATCGTGCCGGGTCCCGATTTTCCGACCGGCGGTATGATTCTGGGCTACAGCGGCGCAAAATCGGCTTATTATACCGGCCGCGGTTCGATTATGATGCGCGCCAAATGCACGATTGAAGAACTGCATAAGGACAAGGAAGCGATTATTGTCCACGAAATTCCCTATCAGGTTAACAAAGCCGCGCTGGTCTCGCGCATCGCCGAACTGGTTAAGGACAAAAAGCTGGAAGGCATTTCCGACATCCGCGACGAATCCGACCGTCAGGGCGTGCGTGTCGTTATTGAAGTCAAACGAGATTTTCAGGCCGACGTCGTTTTAAATCAGCTCTATAAATATACGCCGCTGCAAACCAGCTTCGGTATGAATATGCTGGCAATCAACGGCGGCCGTCCGATGATGATGAACCTTAAGGACATCATTGCCGCGTTTATCGAGTTCCGCGAAGAAGTAATCCGCCGCCGTACCATTTACGAGCTGAACAAAGCCCGCGACCGTGCCCATACTTTGGTCGGTCTGGCTCTTGCGGTTGAAAACCTTGACCCGGTTATTGAATTAATCCGTACCTCGCCGAACCCGCAGGACGCCAAAGACGCTTTGCTGGCCAAAGCCTGGCCGGCGCGCGACATCGAACCGCTGGTACAGTTAATTGACGAACCTGACCGTAAGGTTGAAAACGGCCTTTATCGTTTGTCCGAAACTCAGGCTAAAGCCATTCTGGATTTGAAGCTCCAGCGTTTAACCGGTCTGGAACGCGACAAGATTCACGAAGAACTGATGACCATCGGCGAAGACATTAAGGAATATCTGTCAATCCTTTCCAGCCGCGAAAAACTCTACGGCATTATGCGTGACGAACTGGTTGCCATCAAGGACGAATATGCAACGCCGCGCCGTACCAAGATTGAAGATATCGAATATGACACCGATATTGAATCGCTTATTCAGCGTGAGGAAATGGTTGTTACCGTTACCGAAGCCGGCTATATCAAACGCGTGCCGCTGAACGCCTACAAGGCGCAGAAACGCGGCGGCAAGGGCAAGTCGGGCATGGCGACCAAGGACGAAGACTTTGTTACCCGTCTGTTCGTGGCTTCAACGCACACGCCGGTCTTGTTCTTCTCGTCCAAGGGGCTTGTTTACAAGATGAAGGTTTACAAACTGCCTCTCGGCTCGCCGACTTCCAAGGGCAAGCCTTTCATCAACCTGTTGCCGCTTGACGAAGGCGAAACCATTACCACGATTATGAAATTGCCGGAAAACGAAGAAGAGTGCAAGGATCTCTCCATCATGTTTGCCACTTCGCAGGGCAATGTCCGCCGCAACTCGCTGATGGATTTTGTCAATGTTCAGAGCAACGGCAAAATCGCCATGAAGCTTGACGAGGGCGATAAGCTGATTAACGTTCGTATCTGTACCGAAGAAAACGACATTATGCTGGCGGCCCGCAGCGGTAAATGTATCCGCTTCCCGGTTACCGAGGTTCGCGTTTTCGTCGGCCGCAACTCGACCGGCGTTCGCGGCATTAAGCTGGCTGACGGCGACGAGGTTGTTTCCATGTCCATTTTGAATCACAGCGACGCCACTTCCGAACAGCGCGACGAATATGCCCGCATATCTTCGGCGGCCAAACGCATTCAGGCCGAAAGAGGCGGTGATTGCGAGGTTTCCGTAGAAGAAACCGGTTTTGAGCTCAGCGTGCTGACGCCGGAACTATATAGAGAAATGAAAGAGAAAGAACAGTTTATTCTTTCCGTTACTTCCACTGGTTACGGCAAGCGTACCTCTTCGTACGAATATCGCACCACCGGCCGCGGCGGACAAGGCATTGCCAATATGGAGATGTCTGCCCGCAACAAGGAAATCGTCAGCTCCTTCCCGATTGAGGACGATAACCAGATTATGATGGTTACTGACGGCGGCAAACTGATTCGCATGCCGGTTAAGGATATCCGTATTGCCGGCCGCAAGACGCAGGGCGTTATTCTCTTCCGCACCGCCGATGATGAACGTGTCGTTTCCGTTACCTGGCTTGATGCCGATGCCGGCGACGATGAGGAACTGGAGGAAGAAACCGGAAGCGAAGTTCTGGGCGAAAGCGTTTCTGAACTCGACGAGGCGTTGAGTGACGCCGTCAGCGAGCCTGACGCCGCCGAAGACGTCGAATAGTTTTCTTCTTTGAACGAAAAAAACAACCCCGCCCATCAGGCGGGGTTTCGTTTAATAAGAACGGCTGCCGTAAATGTTGGCGCTTGTTTGAATGTTTATATATTCTTCCATGGTCATGCCATTATAAAAAGCCAGTGGTTTTCGCTGCGGCGTTTTGCCGTTGACAATGAAATCGACATAAGTTTCTATGTTTTCAAAGGCGCAGATTTTGGTCTTCAGACAGCCGTTTTCCTTAATCGGACGGTCTGCTTTGTCGCGGCAGACCAGTTTTTGAAACACCATTTTGTCGCCGCGGCCGCCAATGCCTTTGCCCGGCCGCTGAAACTGTTCGTTTTCCGGACAGGGGCGAAGTCTTCGCAGTTCGTCGCGATAAAACAGCAGAACCTGCTTTTCACACAGTTCCCGCACGGTCACGATTTTGTTTTCAAGAGCGGCAATGCCGTCATTCAGCAGTTTGGTTTCATTCATTTCAGTATCGTATAAAATTTACCATAACGCCAATTTATCACATTTTTTGTCCAGAATCAACGGCATTAATCTTTTGTAAAAGTATCTTTGTTACGCTTGCCGCAATAAGGAGGCTAAGATGCAGATGCTTAAACAGGATAAATGGAAAACGCTCTCCAGCGAATATTTGTTCAATCGTCCGTGGCTGACAGTCCGCCGCGACAGCTATGAGCTTCCGGACGGAAGAATTGTTCCCGAATATTATATTCTCGAATACCCGGATTGGGTCAACACGCTGGCAATAACCAAAGACGGGAAGTTTGTCTTTGTCAGCCAATACCGTCCGGGACTTAAAAGAAATGATTATGAACTCTGCGCCGGCGTCAGCGAAAAGAGCGATAGGAACATGGAAGCGGCAGCCCGTCGCGAATTGTTGGAGGAAACCGGTTTCGGCGGCGGCCGCTGGCGCGAATATATGGTCATTTCAGCCAATCCGTCAACCACGGACAATCTGACGCATTGTTTTCTGGCCGAAGATGTTGAATCGGTCGGCAAAGTGCATCAGGACGCAACCGAAGATGTCAGAATTCATCTTCTGACGCTGGATGAGGTGCGGGAACTTCTTGTGTCCGGCGCCGTAAAACAGGCCACGCATTTGGCCCCGCTATGGAAATATTTTGCTGAAAATAACCTTTTATAATTTTTTTAGACAAAATGCTTGCAATTTTGCCAAAATAGGGGTACATTGACTCTCATATTTCAGTATAATTGTAGGCTTTTGTATTACATTTTTAATTTTTATCTTACATAATGCCTGCAGTTTTTCTTGATTTCGAATTTATAAACCCTTTAATAATACAGTTATGAACAAGAAAAAAAGAGAATTGATTTGGCATTACGCCACTTTGATTCATGAAAATTTGTGTTTGAAGACCGACTGCTTCGACAAAGAGGGCAAGTTGGCTGGTGTGAAATATGTGGCTTGCATAGACGATGACCCGAAATCGGCGGTTTATGCGGCATGGTTGTATCATAAGGCTGTTGCTGAAGGCCAAAACCCGCAGGTTTTATGCATCGGCGGCATAGGGCTTCTTTCCAGACATCTGAAGCAAAAAGACGTTGTCTTTTATACGGAAGGAATGCGCCTCGCCGAGTTCTGTATCGACCTGGGCGTGCCGATGGAAAACATTGTTATTCTCGACAGGGGAAAAAACAGCGGCGAAAATGTTCGTGACGTGGCTTCCCAAATGGTAAAGGAGCCGGGGGACATTGTCTTCGCCGTAACCAAACGCTTATCCTTGCGCTGGGAACGGACGTTCAAAAAACAGATTGCCGGGCAAATGGCAAAGCAAATGAGCCAAAAGTATCATCACGAATATAATCCCGAAATGATAAAAACACCAAAGGATTATTACTATGTGATTGACGAAACTTTGGAAGAAGCCTGCTGTTGGATGAACGGCAAACGCGTCGGCAATTGTCAGATGATGTTTCACGAGCTGGCCAGCATTTATGACCGCTGTGTCAAATATGCCGGAACTTTTCAGCTTCCGCTTAAGTTTGATGTTTCCGACGAAGTGAAGGAAGCCGCGGCCTATATGGCAAAACACTACCGCATTAAAAACGGCAAAATGGGTTTGCGCGAAATCTGCCAGTATGTTTACTTATTGGCCGGTCTCAAAAAACACCTGCCGGACATGCAGAAAGAACAGATTAACACAATTACCCGGAAACAGCTCGAATTTGCAGCTGAATTTGGCCTAAAATTTTAAGTTATGAATCAGGTAGAATTAATTGAAGCACTGACCGCAAAGGGTTACAGTGCAGGTTTTGCCGGCACGATGCTGGTGGTTACGGTAAACAATCGCACGGATGTTCCGGGCGTTGTTCAGACAAAGGTAAAGTACTCAAAGTCTTTGCCCGTGTTTATTAAATTTCGCAATGGCGACATTGAACCGATATATTACGGCAGTGTTCTTGCCATAGCGAAAATTATCCGTAAGTTTGGCTGCGGCGCCAATATGGTTTGCTGCTGGAAAGCCGACAAAAAAATTGATTATGAAGAGCTGGAAGATTTTCTGCGTGAGCTTCATAACCGTTGATTATTAAACGCGAAAAAAGCGGTTCGGTTGTCTTTAGACATCGAACCGCTTCGCATTTTTAAATAAGGCTTTAGTTCATGGCTACAATGCCGTGCGACAGCGCGTAGATTGCCCACAGCGCAATCACGATGAGAAAGGCGGCGATAACCGCTTCGCCGGTCGTGAATGTGCGCTGGTTCGGCGCAACCTGATGCCGTGCCCACATGTAAACCGGAATGCCCAGCGCCATAAAGATAACGGCCATCAGCAGATAATTCAGTCCGGCGGCATAAATCAGCCACAGGGCATAAATCGAACCGATGATTGCCGAAAACAGGGCAGCCGAACGACGGATATAAATTCCGTTCGGATATTCGCCGTCTTCGCAGACTTTCCACAAATAGGCGCAGCTTGAGAAATATGCCGGCAGCACCATAACGCTGGTAATGCTCAGCATGGTGTTCCATGCGTTGTTGGAAAAGTAAACCAGCAGAATAAACAGCTGCATCAGCGCGCTGGTTACCCACAGCGAAACCGACGGCGCCTGATTTTCGTTCTCGGCGGCAAATTCTTTCGGGAATGTGCCGTTTTGGGCGGCAGCCTGCGGAATCTGCGCCGTAACCATCGTCCAGGCCAGCCAGCTGGTCAGAACCGAAACCAGCAGGCCGATGTTCATCAGCCATGCGCCCCAGGGGCCGACGATTTTTTCCAAAACGCCGGCTGTCGAGGGATTCGGAATGGCGGCCAGTTCGGCTTGCGTCATATAACCGAAGGGCAGCAGCGACAGCAGAATATAGATAATCAGACAGCCCAGAAAACCGAGCACCGTAGCGCGTCCGACGGCCTTCGGGCTGGAGGCGTGTTTGGACATGACGACTGCGCCCTCAATGCCGATAAAGGCCCACAGCGTAACCAGCATTGTGCTCTTGATTTGAGCGGAAAGGCCGCCGAGTTTTGCCCTGGTGGCAATCTGTTCGCCCCAGAAGTTAAAGTCAAACTTCGAAAACTGGAAGACAAACAGCAGAATCAGAATGAACAAAATTAGCGGAACGATTTTGGCAATCGTACCGATGATGTTGATGACCGTCGCCTGTTTGATGCCGCGCAGAACCAAAAAGTTGAAGCCCCAGATGAGCACGGAACCGCCGATAATCGACAGCAGATTGTTTCCGCCCGCGAAATAAGGCGGAAAGAAATAGTTGAGGGCGTCCATGGTAATCACGGCATAACCGACGTTGCCGCAGATTTGGCAAAGCCAGTAGGACCAGCCGATGGTAAAACCGACATACGGGCCGAAGCCCTCGCGGCTGTACATGTAAATACCGGCCGTCAGGTCCGGTTTGACGGTTGAAAGAATACGAAAGGTGTTGGCGATGAAAAAGACGCCGAACCCGGTAATGACCCATGCCAGAAGGACGGCTCCGGCAGAAGCTCCGGCAGCCATGTTTTGCGGCAGCGAATAGATGCCGCCGCCGATCATCGAGCTGATGACGATACTGGCCAGCGCCAGAACGCCGAGGCCCGATTTTGGCTTCCCGGAGGCTGCGGAGGACGCTGCAGCGGGATTGATTATTTTGTCAGCCATTGTTTTTTCCTCAAATTGTTATCGGACATTTCTTAAACAATTAGGCGGAGCAGAGAAATTTCTGCTCTGCCTTGTTTTTAGCGGTAAGGCGTTTCCTGAGGCTACGCTTTGGCCGGTTCGGCGTGTTCGAAGTTCAGGAAGCCCAGGGCCGTCAGACTGTAGCCGAACTGCTGGGTAATGTTGATGTAGTTGTGCCACAGTTGGAAGTCGGAATGTTTTTCGACGCCGCGGATGTCAAGTTCGTGCTGCAGCGATTTGTTGAGCCACATTTCGGCATGGCCTCTGGCAATTTCGTCATCGATGAAGGTGTCGAAATATTCGACGTATTCGGCAGCCCATCCGCCGATGAGTTCGCCGTTTTTGTCCTTTCCCCAGCAAACGCCCAGACCGGTGGCAATGGCCTTGTGGTTGTCGCGGCTGGCGCCGTTGCCGGCCATAATGACTTCCAGAACCGCGCCGTGCTTAAACTGTTTGACAATTTGGTCGTTCAGCGGAACGATTTTGCCGAACAGCTCTTTCGGCAGAACGGAAGTATAGGGAACAACGTTGAAGTTTTCGATTTTTGCCTGCATCAGAGCCGAGTCATAGCAGAAGGTTTCAAACGGCTGGGGCGGAATGCCCTCGTCAGCCTGACCGACGCCGCCGGTAATAAAAGCAAAAGTAGGATAGCGTACACCTTCAGTCATTATAATTCTCCTTGAAAATTTTTATTGTATAAGATTTTGCTAGAAAGATTATGCATTGTTAAAACTAGTCTCTGGATTTGCTTTTTCAACGCCCGGGGTTTAAAACATTCAGACATATCCACACAATCGGATTAGTATTGTATTTTCTTCAAATTAGAGTATTTTTTTTATGTAAAATTTAATAATTCGGGGAAGAAACATGTTATCCAGGTATAAGTTTTTGGCTATAGGCGCGGCCTTTTTGACATTGGCTGCCTGCAAGGATGAGGAAAACCGGCAGGGAGCCGCGGCGTCTTCTTCGGCGCCCGTCGTACAGGCCGTTAAGGCCGTTCCGCACGAAATTCCGCTGAGCTTTGAATATGCGGCTCGCGTCCAGGGTTCGAAAGAAACCGAAGTCCGTGCCCGTGTCGGCGGTATCTTGCTCAAGCGCAACTATGTCGAAGGTTCAAAAGTCAGGGAAGGCGACGTGCTGTTTCAGATAGACCCTGAACCTTTTGAGGTCGAACTTTTGCAGGCTAAGGCCGAGCTTTCGCAGAACGAGGCTAATCTCAAAGCAGCCGAAACCCAGTGGGAGCGTATATCCAAACTCTTTAAGGAACGCATTGTCAGCGAAAAGTCGCGCGACGAGGCGCGGGCAAATCTTGACGCCCTGAAAGCCAGCACCGCTCTGGCCGAAGCCAAGGTCAAATCGGCGCAGCTCAATCTTAATTATACCACGGTGCGCGCGCCTATCAGCGGCATTACCAGCATGGAAACCCAGAGTGAAGGCTCCCTGATTGCCGTCAATGCCCCGATGACGACCATAACTCAGCTTGATCCCGCCTATGTTATCTTCTCGGCTTCCGAAAACGAAATTTTCAAACTCGGTTCCATGGTCGAGCAGGGGCTGATTGTCAACCCCCGCCATTCCAAAACCGTTTACGCCAAAGTCAGATACGGCAGCGGCGAAACTTACGGTTATGACGGCGAAATCAACTTTATCAATCCGAGCATTGACGAAACGACCGGCACGCTGAAACTCCGGGCCGTTTTTCCCAATCCGGAAAGCAAACTGGTGCCCGGACAGTTTGTCCGCCTGGTTCTTGAAGGCCTTATCCGCAAAGACGCTATTGTCGTTCCTCAGGAGGCGGTTATGCAGGGGCCGAACGGTTCGGTCGTTTACCGCATCAACTCTCAGGGCATTGTCGAAGCGGTTTCGGTTCAGGTCGGTTTGACTACCCCCGACGGCAGCTGGATTATCGACAAGGGCTTGAATCCGGGGGATACGGTTATTGTCAACGGTATTATGAAAGTTCGCCCGGGAGCGCCGGCTAAAGCCGAAATAAAGGAGCTTCCGGTTCCCGAAGTTCCGGTTGAAACCGCGCCCGCGGAAACCAAACCCGTGACGGAAACCGTGCCGTCGGCCATAGATGACGTGCGTTCTTACGTTACCGAAAAGTCTGCGGCGCCTGAAACCGTCGACGACGGCGTTCTTGCCGTAGAAGAAGCTGAACCGGCCGAAGAAACAAATGTTATTGTTCTTGAAGAAATTCCCGCGGACGAAGATGTCACTGAAACGGAAGACGACGGAAACTCGGCCGACGCCGGAGTTTATACCGACAAGGTCCTGACCCGTACGGAATACGATGATTTTATCGCCGGCTAACAGATAGGAGCGGTCATGTTCTCAAAGTTTTTCATTAATCGTCCGATTTTTGCGACGGTCATTTCGCTGGTTATCGTTCTGGCCGGTCTGGTTTCAATGCAGGCTCTGCCGGTTGAACAGTATCCGGACATCGTTCCGACCGAAATTCAGATTTCGGCGACTTATCCCGGCGCCACGGCCGAGGTTTTGGCTGATACGGTCGCCGCGCCGATAGAGCAGGAAGTCAACGGCGTCAAGAACATGATTTACATGTACTCAAGCGCCACCTCCAGCGGCTATCTGACCATCGGCGTCGTTTTTGACATCGGTACCGATCCCGATCAGGCGACCATCGACGTCAACAACAAGGTTCAGGCCGCCACCGCCAAACTGCCGGCCGAAGTCGTCAAGCAGGGCGTGACCGTCAAACAGAAGTCAAACTCCATCTTGCAGATTGTTACCATGCGTTCGACCTCCGACCGTTATGATACGGTTTATGTTTCGAACTACGCGCTGCTGAATGTTCTGGATGAAATCAAACGTATCAGGGGCGTCGGCGACGCTTCGCTGTTTGCTTCGCAGGACTATTCGATGCGCATCTGGCTCAGCCCCGACAAGCTGGCTGACTATAATCTGACGCCGCAGGACGTGATAGCCGCCGTACAGGAACAGAACTCCCAGTTTGCCGCCGGCCAGTTCGGCCAGCAGCCGATGGGCGAATATCAGCCTTATACCTACAGCGTCAACACCAAGGGCCGTCTGGTCGATGCCAAGGAGTTCGGCAATATCATTCTTAAAAGCAACAACGACAGCGGCGCCATGCTTCGTTTGAAAGACGTGGCCCGTATTGAACTTGGCGCGCAGGATTACAGCGTCGCTTCCAAGTTCAACGGACAGGACAGCATCGCCTTTGCAATATATCTGCAGCCGGGCGCCAATGCGCTGGAAACGGCGGAACTTGTCAAGTCCAAGATGGAAGAACTTTCCAAACGCTTCCCGGACGGCATTGTCTACGACATTCCGTATGATACGACATTGTTCGTCAACGTTTCGATTAACGAGGTGGTTCATACGTTTTTTGAAGCCGTCGTTCTGGTTATTCTGGTCGTTTACCTGTTTTTGCAGAATTTCCGAGCCACGCTGATTCCGATTCTGGCGGTGCCTGTGTCAATTATCGGTGCTTTTGCCGGCATGTATCTGCTTGGTTTTTCAATCAATCTGCTGACTTTGTTCGGCCTCATTCTGGCCATCGGCATAGTCGTTGACGACGCGATTATCGTGCTCGAAAACGTCGAACGTCTGATGAGCGAAGAGGGGCTTTCGCCGAAAGAAGCGGCGGTTAAGGCCATGCAGGAGGTTTCCGGTCCGGTTGTCGCCGTGGCGTTGGTTTTGTCTTCGGTCTTTCTGCCGATTGCTTTCCTCGGCGGCATGACCGGCGTGATGTATCAGCAGTTCTCGGTAACGATTGCCGTCTCGGTGCTGATTTCGGCGCTGGTCGCGCTGACGCTGACGCCGTCTCTCTGCGCCCTGATAATCAAACCGCATAAGGAAGGACATGAATCGGCGCGTTTTTTCCGCTGGTTTAACGTCTTTTTTGAGAAGGTAACCGAATGGTATCTGGCCGGTGTCAAACTGTTTTTGCATTATCGCAAAATTGCCGTTTTGTGTTTTGCCGGCGTTATTTTGTGCATTCTGGCTCTGTTCAAGGTTGTGCCAGGCGGACTGGTGCCGATGGAAGACATGGGCAATCTGCTGATGGCTTATGATATGCCGCCGGCTTCGTCGCTGCCGCGGACGGAGAAGTTTACGGATGCCGTTTCTGCCGAAGTCGCCGAAAATCCGGACGTTGCCGACATTCTGACCATTAACGGCTACAATATTCTGTCTTCTTCGCAGAATACCTATTCGGGCATCAGTTTCATCACGCTTACCGACTGGGACAAACGTCAGGGAGCTGCCAATTCGGCCGATACGTTGTCCAAGGTCTTTACGCGTATCGGCATGAGCCGCCCGGAAGGCATCGGCTATGCGTTCAGCATGCCTCCGATTATGGGGCTGAGCATGACCGGCGGTTTTGAAGGCTATATCCAGAACCGTGCCGGCAAAACCTCCGCCGAACTGATGGACAAGGTCAACGAGTTTATCCAGGCTGCAGCGCAAAATCCGGCGCTGCAAAACGTCAAAACTACTTTTTCGGTTTCCACGCCGCAGTACCGCATTGATTTGGACCGCGAAAAGGCGCGTATACTCAATGTTTCAATTGACGCGATTTATTCGGTTCTGCAATCGACTTTCGGCAGCATGTACGTCAATGACTTCACTTATCTGGGGCGCAACTTCCGCGTCACGCTCCAGTCGGAAGACCGTTTCCGCCGCACGCCGGACGACTTGCGTTACGTCTACGTCAAGTCCAATTCCGGCGAGCTGATTCCGATAAGCACGCTGATAAGCGTTGAGCGCGTGACCGGGCCGGAACTCGTTAACCGTTTCAACATTTTCCCGGCCGCCAAAATCATGGGTGACCCTGCACCCGGTTACAGCTCCGGTCAGGCGATTGCCGCCATGGAAGAGGTTGCTGACGAAGTTCTGGGCAGCGACTACTCCCTGTCCTGGATTGGTTCGGCTTATCAGGAAAAACTGGCCGGCGGTGCCAGTACGCAGGCCTTTGCTTTCGGCCTGATAATGATCTTCCTGATTTTGTCGGCGCAGTACGAAAAATGGTCTTTGCCTTTTGTCGTTCTGCTTTCGGTGCCGTTTGCCGTGCTGGGCGCCTTGCTGGCAGTCTGGCTGCGCGGTATTGAAAACGACCTTTATTTCCAGGTCGGCCTGGTTACGTTGATTGGTCTGGCGGCCAAAAACGCCATTTTGATTGTCGAATTTGCCGTCATGCAGGTTGAAGCCGGGCTTTCCTATGCCGAAGCGGCGGTTGAGGCGGCCAAGCTTCGTTTCCGCCCGATTGTCATGACCTCGCTGGCGTTTACTTTCGGTGTTTTGCCGCTGGCGGTTTCTACGGGCGCCGGCGCGGCCAGCCGTCATGCCATCGGAACCGGCATGATTGGCGGCATGCTGCTGTCCACCTTTGTAGCCACGCTGTTTGTACCGATGATGTTTGCAATTATCGGCGAGGCTTTTGACAAGAAGAAAAAAGGACGGAAGAAATGACGCAGGCCGTAATACTTACCATGGTCGCCGACCGTGAGCAGGGGCTGAAAATAGCGCGCAGCCTGGTGGAAGCCGGTTTGGCGGCCTGTGTAAACGTCATTGGCGGGGCGATGTCTGTCTACCGCTGGCAGGGAAAAATCTGCGAAGAACGGGAGCTTCTGCTGGTCATTAAAACCGAAGCGGCCAACTTTACGGAAATTAAGGAACGGATATTGAGTCTTCACGACTATGAACTGCCGGAAATTGTCATGTTTCATATTGACAAAGGCTATGACGAATATCTGAAGTGGATTTCCGCCAACAGTTGAAAAAATCCCTCTTCGGAGGGATTTTTTTTGCGCATTTTTACCATTTGTTAAACTCGGATGATATACCTTACAGACAGTATTTTACAATTATAGATTATCTTCTGTCTTAAGCTTTTGTCCGTGTTGTTTTCATCGCTTTATTTGTTCTGATTCCTTTTTAAACCGATGATTTTCACAACCGCATTATTTCCTGACTTCAAACATTTAGGTTGTCGGATAAATGTTTGCAAAAAAGCCTGATTTCCTGTCACGCTTTTCTCATTTTGCTCCGTGTTCATTGCTCTGAACCATCCGGAGAAGTCGACACGGCAGCACTTTGGTCATCTGATTTTTTTCGTAATTGCAAGTGCGGAAAATTTCGGAAGACTCTCCCCATAAATTCAGTTCCGGCCGGACTGTTATTTATAAAAAATTAGTCGGTAGATTATTTAGTTTATATACTGTCAAAAAACGCTTCCCGTTGAAAAAACAAGAAGCGTTTTTTTGTGTCCCGATTTGTTAAATCAATAGACGTACAATTTTTTGTCAGTTTTTAATGTTGCATTTTAGGCATATTTCCTTTAATTCTGAAAAAAAGGATAAGGTTATGCTGTTTATCAAATCACGTTCCCGTCGCGAAAAAAGAAAACGTCTGCTGAAAAATGTTTCAGCAGTTGTTGCCGTAATTTTTTCTTTTTCCTTGGTGTCCTATCTGTTTTTGTCCGGTTTTAACCGTTTGGAGGCGATTCTGGGTTGGAAAAATAATGTCATTGCCGGCTTTATGACCGGATTGATGGCCGCATGGATACTCTGGGACGTTATTTTACGCTATACGTCGCGCCGCGGCCGCCATAAGCTTTATGACAGGTTGTCGCTGGGCGTTTATGTTTTTTTGCTCGTAAGCCTGTTGACGGCGTTTTTTATCAATTTCGGCACCGTAATCGGATTGAGTGTTCTGTTTCTGGTTTTCGTTGAGGGCGGAATTGTCTGGTGGCGGCAGGCAGACGCAGCCAAACGCAAAAAATTCAAACGCCGCTTGCCGTGGATATTTTATCGCTGATATTTCGGCTAATTCCGTTTCAAGGGTTTTTGCCTTTTTCTTTTTGTTGCCATTTTCGTGCTTGTTTTTCTTTTTGTCATTGTTGGACTCAATTCCGGCTAAGCATTTCGGTCATGCTCGGGTTTAATCCGGGCACCTATTTCTTGGATATTCGGGTCAAGCCCGAATATGGCAAGCTGTAGCCGGCTTGACAAGGGGACGCCCTTGAGCGCTCGCAGGCTGCGGCGCGAACCTTTGTTGAAGCGCGTTGCTTTCTGCGTGCATATCGTGAGGCCCTGCCTTGTGTCTTTAGACCCCCGGAACACACGCTCAGCGTGACGCCTACAGTTGGATGTCGGGCTCATTTTTCTTACCGTCATATTCGGGCTTGACCCGAATATCCTGAGATCCCCGGGTCGCGCAATGCTTGCCCGGGGATGACTTAAAGAGAGAATACCGGAGAATGACATCTGCAAAAAAGGCGTTGCAAAATAGCTTTTAGCCTTTATAATCATTTTTGCCGACGGAAGCGGTTAGACCGACGGCGGAGTATGACAACTCCTTAACCAGAACCAAAATAAACTAACCTCCTTTGTGGAGGATGGTGCGATATAAGCTGCTTTGCAGTCGAATAAGCACGCTGTCTGGTTACAGTTGTCAACTCCTCCGCTCTCATTTTGAGGGCGGTTTTGTTTTAACAAAATGTGAAGGAGTTGAACATAATGCCAACCAAAAATCACGAAATCGTCAAAATCAGAAACGGCATTGCCCGCCAGCTGCGCGATACCCGCATCAGCGCCCATTTGTCGCTGGCGCAGGTCGAAAAGCTGTCCGGCATTCCGGCCGATATTATCGACCGGCTGGAAGTCGGCATCAAACCGGTTGACCTCGGACATCTGCACCAACTGGCCAAAGCCTACGGCAAGGCGGTCAAAATTACCCTGATATAAACAAAGCCCCTCGGGAGAGGGGCTTTGTAATTTCAAAGATCGGCGATAACGCTCATGCTGATAATTTCATCAGGATCATAAACCGTGCCGTTTTGTCCTTCGCCGCGTTTGATAAGGTCGACAAATTCCATGCCCGAAGTAACTTCGCCCCAGACCGTATATTGGCCGTCCAGCCACGGGCAGTCGGCAAAGCAGATGAAAAACTGGCTGTCGCCGGAATCCGGGTTCATGGCCCGTGCCATCGAAACCGTGCCGCGCTTATGCGGGTTGCGGTTAAATTCCGCTTTCAGCTTTTTGCCGGTGCCGCCGGTACCGTTGCCGTAGGGACAGCCCGTCTGTGCCATGAAGCCGTCAATGACGCGATGAAATTTCAACCCGTTGTAAAAGCCGGCGCGTACCAGTTCCTTAATCCGGGCCACATGGTTCGGCGCCGCGTCCGGATACATTTCAATTACCACGTCGCCGTCTTTCAGTTTCAGCAACAGCGCGTTTTCGGCGTCTTTGACTTTGTATGAATGTTTGATTTTCTTGGCGCGGGTTTTGCTTACCGGCAGTTTTTTCGTTTCGGCGGCTTTCAGGCCCTTGGTTGCCGGCTTGCCGAGTTTTTTTGCCTCTTCGTTTTTGAGCATTTTGGTTTCTTTAGCCATCATAAATCTCCGTTAAAAATCATTTCTGCTAATAATATAGGTATTGATAAAAGCCATTGCACGGCCGCAGTCAAAAATTTTACTTCCCCGCGTTTTGCAAAACGTAATCCACGCGTTCTTCCGGCGTAAGGTTTTTCGGATACGATTTTTCGATTTTTTTCAGAATGTCGGCCATACCGCGGCCGTTGGCAATCTGAATCGCCAGTCCGGGACGGGCGTTGAGTTCCAGCATCATCGGCCCCTTGTATTCATCCAGAACAATATCGGCGCCCAGATAGCCCAGACCGGTCATTTCATAACCTTTGGCCGCAATCAGCAGATGTTCGCGCCAGAACGGTACCTCAAGCGTTGACAAATCGGCATGCGTATCAGGATGAACTTCAATCGGCATATTCCACATTACGCCTTTCAGGCTCTTGCCGTTTCTGATGTCCAGACCGACGCCGACCGCACCCTGATGCAGATTGGCGCGACCGCCCGAGGCCTTGGTTGACAAACGCATCATCGACATTGCCGGATATCCTTTGTAGACAATGACCCGTACGTCGGGAACGCCCTGATAGCTGTATTCCGAAAATATCGGGCTGAAATGCACCAGTTCCTCAATGAGAGCCACGTCATATTGCCCGCCCAGACTGTAAAGCCCGCTCAGAATGTTGGAAATGTGCTGGTAAACTTCGCTGAATGTAAGAACGCGCCCCGATGCCGTTTCAAAGGCCGTTTCCGTATAACTCTTAATTACCAGAACGCCTTTGCCGCCGCTGCCGTGCGCCGGCTTGACCACAAATTCTTTGTACCCCTTAACCATCTCCAGCAGGTTCTTGACCTGATTCTGCACTTCAACCACACCGATGAGGTTAGGGGTGGTAATGCCGACTTTCTGCGCCAGAACCTTGGTCTGTACTTTGTCGTCCACCAGCGGATAAAGGCGGCGGTTGTTGCACTTGGAAATAATGCTGAAATTCCGCCGGTTCATGCCCAGAACGCCGGCTTTCCGAAGCGCGGAGGGAGAGGCGAAATTTTTCAGCCAGCCGAAACCAAACATTGCTCAGCCTTTCTTTGCCAGAGGTGAAAAACGCTTCAGTTCGGTCAGGCGGTAGCCGGTGTAAGTACCGAGCAGCATGACGATAAACAGAATAACCAGATTCAGTTCGTTAAAGGCAAACATAATATGGCGGATATAGTTGTTGCAGATAACGAAGTAGGTAATAATCGCAACCAGAATGCTGAAGATAATCTCCCTCGTCGCATTGACGGGACCGTCTTCTTCCCAGGTAATTGAAGCGCGCTCAATAATCCAGGCTGTAATGATAATCGGGAAAAAGACCGCCGAAGACGCAATGTCGATTTTAAGCTGATAACCGAAAATCGTCAGCGACTGCATCAGCAGGATAACCACGATAACCACAGCCGAAATGCGCGGCACCAGCAGCAGGTTAAGCTTGGAGAGCAGGGCACGGATAAGCAGACCGACGATGATGATAAAGCTGAAACAGACCAGGCCGGAAACAAAGCCGGTTTTGACCAGCGACATGGCAATCAGCATCGGCGTAAAGGTGCCCATGGTCTGCACGCCCACAACGTTGCGCATCAGGACAATGATTAAAATTGCCAGCGGGAATATCATCAGCCATTTGAGCGTATTCTGTTCGGCCAGCGGCAGACTGTAAATCGAATAGTCGAACCAGGTTTTCTGGTTGGCAAGCTTGGCGCGGTGCTGTGCCAGACTAAACGATGAGCTGATGGATTTCAGAACCGAATATTTGACCACCGAGTCGTTGCCGCCTTCGATGTCCAGCAGGGAATCTCCGCCGCGCTGAATGACCACGAAATTTTCCGGCAGGCCTTTTTTGCCGGTCTTCAGGTCATAGAGCGTCCAGCGTCCTTCCGTATAGGCTTCAAGCATTAAGTCCGGCGTAAACGACTTTTTGTTTTCTTCCAGTTTAATGCCGCGAACCATGCGCGTCGGTACGTTTTTCAACGCCAGCAGATTGCCGGTGGCTTCGGCGATGTCTTTCTGGCCTTTTTTCATCGGCAGAAAGGCCAGAACCGTTGCGTCCGGCGGATTTTGATTAAGCAGGCGGATAATCTGCTGCGGAACATTGCCCGGCTGTTTGGTCGAAAGTTCCAGCAGTTCTTTGGCAACTGCCAGCCGCTGTTCGTCAAAAACCGGCTTTTCCGGATTGGACGGAACCGGCGCCGGAATTTTGCCTCGGCCGTCTTCGTTGTCAAACAGCAGAATGCGGTAATATAACTGCTGTTTGTCTTCTCTCGGGCCGGAGGTCAGTACAATCCGGTTTTCTTTGGTGTCCTTGCTTACCTTATAGCCGTCGGCAACCGTATCTTCGTCCAAAATCTTATATTCTTTGCTTACTTTCGGTGTTGCCAGCGAAACCTTAATCGGTTCGCCGTTCGGCATAAAGCTGATTTGCGCTTCAATCGTCCAGACGGCGGTTGATTTTTTCGGGGCGAAGTCAAAACCCCAGTAGCGAACCTTGTAATAAATGCTGTATGCCGCAAAGGCGACGGACAAAAGCAGACCGATTGTCAGGATAAAACGAACGGAAGTAAATTTTTTCAGCATGATTTTGCCTTACAAAGGAGTTTTAGTGGAGCGTGTTTTCCAGCGACGTGTCGACGATGGCGCGGCCGGTCAGAATGTTGCGTCCGATAAGCGCCTGATATTCGAATTTTGAACGGTCGGCCAGCGAAAATTCGGCGGTAATTATTTCATTACCGAGCTTAACGTCCAAATTGACGACCAGGCGTTTTTCGTGCTGGTTGATGCGGGTAATTGTCGTCTGGCGGGCCAGTTCTTTTTCAAAGCGGTGCTTCTCGCCGGTTTCGCGGTTGACAATTGTAAAAGAAACCCACTTTTCGCCGTCACGCTCAAAGGTTTTTATGTCGGAAGCGTCAATGGAAGACGTTTCGGCGCCGGTGTCAATGCGCCCGGCAAAGGGCATTTTCATCGGCAGCACGTAAACCGGTTCGACGGCTCCGATGATTCCGAGCGAATGGCTGGTCGGCGCCGGCTGCGGCGCTTCAATTTCAACCGGCGGAACAATCGCCGGCGTAATGACCTGGGTTTTGCATGCGCTGCACATAACGGCCAAAATCCCTAAAAACGAAAGATTATAAATATATTTCATAGCGTTATCGTATTCTTTTCAAGAGCTGAATTTATTTAGTTATTTACAAACAAAACGCGGTAAAAGTAAAGTTAAAATTATTGGCATCTGTATAAATATTTTTTTGATGATTTTATTTAAGGGGCATGTTATAATTTTATTGTAAACGGAATGATATTACAACAGGTTAGAAATAATGCAGCAGAAAATTTCAGATGCCGCTCAGGCAGGATTGAATCCCAAAGAACGTAAAAAAGCCGTCAAAAACCGCATCAAAAAGCAGAAAATAGCTTTGCTGCGCAGTTTGAAACGGGTATCCATGTATCTGGCATTGCAGTGTGCGGCGACCATTCCGCAGGCAGGAAACACGCTTTTGGGTACGCAGGCAGCCACAACCGGAAAAATCCCCGGCGAAGCCGTGATGGCCGAAATGAACGCCCGGGCACAGGTCGACGACGCATTGCAGAAACGCAGGGAATGGCTGATTAAGGAAAAGCTTTTTGCCAAGCTGGTTCAGTATCAGAATATTGTCAAAGCCAAAAGCGGCATGGATAAGAAAAATTATATCAAAAAGCACTTTTTCGATGTCGTCTATCCGCGCGGCGGCATTCCCAAAGGCTCAAACTACTGCGTTGCTTCGGTCATGCGCTGCCTTTATGATGTCAATCAGGAAACCGGAGATTTGGAACGTTTTATGCCAGACGGCAATACGACCGAGGGGCACAGTATGGTTTCCTGCCCGATGTTTAAACAATATGTCAAAAAGAACTTTCCCGACTGCATCATCGAAAAGCCGACCAAAGCCGACAAAGCCAATCTGGAAGAAGGTGACATTATCTTATCGCGTTCCAGCCGAAATACGTCCAGCGGCCTTCATCTGACGGCGGTTTATAACAGCCGGGAAGGGATTGAAATCAGCTTTAACAGCGAAGGTATTCGTCCGTATAAAACCGAAAATATTGAAACGATAATCAAGTTGGGAAAAATCATAGACACCTGCCTTCAGGAACGTATCCGTCAGATGGATCCCCGTTCGGCGCTTGCTTCGCTGGAAGCCGGCGTCAAAAACAACGATTTTCAGATGACAACGCTGGCCATGGCTAAAGCCTCCGGGCGGAGAAATGTCAGCATGTAACGGAAAAGCCGGTCTTAACCGGCTTTTTTCGTCAGAAAAAGAAAGTTGCGCGCAGCGATACGACCGTTGCGTAATCTGATTTCGGATTTTCGGCCGGATCAATGTAAAACTGGATATCCGGCGTCAGGGTCATCCATTTTGAAATTCCCCAGGCCCAATAGGCTTCGATGACTTTTTCAGCGTCATGGTCCAGCTTCGAGCCGACGGCTTTTTCGTCAATTTTGTTGTAGGCAAATGCCAGACCGATTTGGTCCAGCGGATTGCGGTCGAGCGGATTGTTGTAAACGCCGCCCAGTACCCACGACTGGTTAATGGTCGCAACATTGCCGGATACGCCGTTAATCCGCGCAAACAAACTCAGTTTGTCGCCGAAGTCCTGCGAAAGGTTCAGCGACCAGCCGTTGGTCGTTCCCTGCTGTTCTTTTACGCTTGGCATGTTGTACAACAAAATGGAGTACTGTCCGGCACCCAGCCCTTTGATTGTCGGCGTGTAGGAAATTGACCCGAAAGTGGTGTAGTGTTCTTCGTCCAGATTGTTGACGCGGACGCTGATGCCGTCGACGTTGGTGGCGTCCTGCGCGCCAAGCACAAAAGTCCAGTCGCTGTTCGGCGCAATCTGAACATAAGTGCCGACGCCGGCGGTAGAGTAGGTGGAACTGGCGTTCTGCGACAGGGCGTAGTTGATAAAGTTAACCTGTTGGTTGGAGTTGTAGGCACTTCCGTCGAAATTATACATCGGAAACTGGCCGAGGCCGATAGTCAGCCAATCCCAGCTGCCGCCGAGCTGATAGGTATACAGCAATTCGTCAAAGCTGTTGGAGGGCGAGTCATAGTCGTTGATGGCGGTTGCCACGCCGATGTTGCTGCCGACCTTTGAAGCCTGTGCACCGCCGTAACGGGCAATGTTGTAGGCGGCGGTAAGGGTTCCTGTACCGTATTCGTTTTTGAAGTTTGTCCATGAAAAGGTCGGATAAATCAAAATCTGCTGCGAGGCGCGTTTGCCGTTCGGAGCACCGTGCTGCGGCATATAGGAAACATCGATTGAATAGTCAAAATTGTATTCTTTGCTCAGACGGTTTTTGAAGTCGGCATAGTCTTTGGCAAAGTCTGAAAAACGATGGTTGCGGCGCGTTTCGTTGGCTGCAATTCGCTGCCGGACGCTTTTGGGCGCATTGATGTCTTTGTCGCTGGAATGAATAACGGCATCGGCATAGGTGTCAGAAGAAACAAAAGCGGCTTGCGCGTCTGCAACCAGAAATGAGCCGGTCAAAACCGCCGAAAGAAGCAAATAATGTCTGTTCATCGTAACAATCCTTAACTGTGAATATCAAAAAAACAGAAGACGCATTGTATCTAAACCCTGTTTTTCAAATAAAAAGGCCGGAAAATCATTTTTTTGTGAAAAAGTGACGGCTAATATAAGTTGACTGAAAATGCCGTTTTTGTTAAAATAAAACCCTCTTAAATAGAAATTATGTCAAACCATTATAATTATAAACAAAGTATGAAAAAGACAGTTACTTTGGGACAGATTGAGCATGAATTGGCCAATTTGTTTCCGGGTCAGAAGATTTCGAACATTGTCCGCTTTTCGGCTGTGGACTTTACGGTTAACAACGAACAAATGCACAAGGAAATTTGTGTTCTGTTCCGTTTCAAATACAGCAATACGGAATATTGCTGGGATTTGGATGCAAATGTTATTTTTGCCAATGTCACGAACCTCAAGTTTAATGTTCTTGACCCCGGCGAAAAAATTGTTCTTCACGGCAAAGCTTATCGCGTTTACCGTGCGGATAACGAAATTTGCGTCGAAGTAAAGGATGAGCCGAAACTGAAAACCAGAGCCGATGTCTGGAAAGTCTGGAAGATAATCGAAAAAGATTATCGCGAAGAGTTCAAGGGACATTTCTATCCGACTTTCGTTAAGGCTATAGTGGACGGCAATCAAGGCTGGCTGGTCGCAATGAAAAATGCCGGGGATGGTTACCGTGACATTTTATTCATCCGCGCCGACGATGCTGCAGATATCCGCATCAGACATGCCGCAAGACTTGTCCATTACGTATATTTGGAAACGCCGTCCAAAACAATGGTCGAATATCCTGAGCGGAATATCCGAACAATCTGAAGTAAGAAAAATTTTTTCAGGTCATCTGTTTTCAGATGACCTTTTTTCTGCTGCAAATCTGCCTCTGGGTTTGTTTTCCGTTTAGTCATAGGTACAACAGCTTGGGTTGAAATCTCCAAATGAAGGACAGCATGTACAAGTAAACGTCGGGCAGTCGTTATAAGCGCAGTCTTGTCCGTCATAACTAATACAGGGGGTGTCTTCTACACAGGAACTTCCCGATTTTGTGTAACCGGAGTTACAGCTCCAGTCGGAACATTTGGAGGAGCAGTCGGAGAAATAGGAGCAGGTTGCGTTTGCCGGACAGGAAGAGATGACGGCAGTTCTGTTGCGGCAGTTATCGGAGTAACAGGTCTGGCACTTGGAAGAACAATCGCCCCAATAGGACTGACAGCCGTAAGAACAGTTTGCCGCCGTTCTGTTCCGGCAATTGTCAGCATAACAGGTTTGGCACTTGGAAGAACAATCGCCCCAATAGGACTGACAGTCGTAAGAACAGTTTGCCGCCGTTCTGTTCCGACAGTTGTCGACATAGGCGGTCTGGCATTTTGAAGAACAGTCGCTGTAATAGCTTTCGCAGCCGTAAGGCGTCGATACGGCGGTCCGTTCACGGCACATGTCGGTATAAGCGCGTTCGCATTTGGAAGAGCAGTCGTCCCATTTCTTCATACAGCCATACCCCAGAGCAATGTTGGGATCGTCGCTGCGGATGTGGCAGTTGTCGGAGTATGCCACCTTGCAGACCGAAGAACAGGGAGAGGGATAATATTCGGCGCAGCCGTATTGCCCTTCGTCAACCCCGGCCGGACAAACGCAGTCGGTATATTTGCCGCCGCAGCTGTCCCCCGATACCGAACGCGGATAAGAACAGTTGGAAGAGTTGTAAAGATACATATCTTTGCAGACGCAGCTTTCGTATCTGCCGCCGCAGGAAGCGCCTTGTCCGACTTCCTTTGAAGAACAGGAAACCAACGCCGGATCGCATTCACAAGAAGCGTACATTTCGTCGCAGCTTTCACCGACGCCGACCTGTCCGGCGGGACAGCTTACTAGATTGGAAACGCACTTGCAGCCAAGCCCGTAGGCAGAGTTATAGGGGCAAACGCCGTCAATTGTCTGCACGGAGTTGCAGTTCTGCTTGGAAAAGCCTTCGTTCAGACATTGGTTAGAGGTATCGACGGTATAATCGTCATTGCCGCCGCTTGAACTACCAGATGAAGCAAAACCGACGTTGGGGTCACAGTCGCCGACGCCGAGGAAACAGATGCCTGCGGTTTGATAAGAACGCGACATGTCGGCAAAAGAAGATGCAGGTTCCGGAACAGGTGTGTATGTATGTGTGTATTCAAGTATAGCGTTATTGTCAGAGGAAACCGGCGTCAAATCCATGGCCGTTACCGGCGTAATAAAAGTTGAAGCTAATAAGGCCGATAAAGATAAGCAACGAGAATAAGACATGGTACACCTCAAACAATAAAAAGACCGAAACCTGCGTTAATATACGGGTGCACCAAAAAAGACGGAAATTTCTCAAAAAGAGACTTCATCACTTTAATACACCACAGTTATAATATAACGCGGCGCAGGACAAAAGTCAACTATTATTGAATCCGCTTTTATTTTTGGCAAAAAAAATACCCCTCAAATGAGGGGCTTCGGATTTTTAGAATTTATAACCCAGACCGGCGCTGAGAGCGTAGCCGTCGTCTTCTTCCAGGAACTTGTTAGCTTCAAAGTAGAAGTCAAACCGGTCATGTTTATAATCCATGCGGACAGAAAGAATACCGCGGTCGCGCTCAACGTCATAGGTATCCATCTGATAACTGCCTAGCATGCCGGCAATTCTGGCTCTGGCCGCCTGATAAGGATTGTTGAACTCATGATACCAGCTGCCGCCGGCACGCAGTGTCAAATCATTTTCTTCCATAATGCTGAACGACTTGCGGGCATAAAGGCCTATACCGCCTTCGACCGAGAGATTATTGGCGGATTTGACTTCCAGTCCGTTTTTCTCTTTGGTGCTGTCCTGATACAGTCCCAGAATGTTGAATTCTGCCGTCGGTTCCAGCGTAACCGTGCCAAGGTCTATTTCTTTGCGGACTTCGTTGGTAATGCCGTAATAGTAATTCTTAACGTCGGCTTTGCTTTCGTCACTGCCGATTCTGCGTTTATACTCGCCCCAGCCGATACCCAGACGCGGCATCGAAACGGCTTTCAGGCCTTCGGTCGTGTAAATCAACGGTGCCAGAACCTGCGCGACGACTTCATCGCGGCTGGAACCGTTGTCGTAGTCGCTTTCATATCTGGTAAAGCTGACGCCCAGACCGTAGCGGAAATTGTTGTTGTATTTGCGGTCAAACAAGGCATATGCCGTTGCCGCATTGTCTTCATAGCCGCTGAGCATGTTGACGCCGTCCTGCTCGCGGTAATCGTAAACAAAATCAAACATGGCGCGAACGTCATTGCTGCTCTGGTTGGCAAACAGCGTCTGGCTCATATGACGGTTGACGGCCTTGACGATGTCCATGTTCTGTTTGGCAAAACTCGGAATCAGATTCAGACCCATCTGTTCGGCGACGGCCGTCGTGAACGAAGTGGCGTCTCCGGCCGCTTTCAGAATGCTGTACATGTCCATGTTTGTTCCGAGCGTATAGTTGGAGGACAGGAAGTTTGCCACGCTGCCGTTGTCAACCACGTCGGCGAAATTTTTCATGGTCATGACCACGTCCTGATTTCCGGCTTCGTTGGTAACCAGATAAGCGTCAAAGAGATAAGAACCGGAATTAAGCTTAATGCCGCTGTCCTGACCGACAAACGAGTTCTCGTTGACATAGGTGGTTTCGTTACCTTCCGTGACAATGTCCGCAGCCGCGGTAATTTCGCCGGAAATTTCCGGAGCTTCAAACGAACCGCCGCGGGCAAGCATGATGGTTCCCGTATTGGCGGCGGACATAACATTGAAATTCATGGCCGATGCCGAGCTGACCTGACCGTTGTTGTAAAATGTTGCACCGTTTTCAACTTTAATGAAGTTTCCGCAGCCGGCCGAGGTGCAGTTTGTGGCATCAGTATCCGGATCGTCGCTGGAAGAAATTCCCGAATAATCCGTGGTAATGGATACGCCGTTCAAAACAATGTTGCCGGTGTTGGTAATCGAGCTGCCGCTGCCGGTGGCATACATGCCGACGGCCGTACCGCTTGTTGAATTGACATTGATTGTGCCGTTGTTAATCAGTTTGGCGCCGCCGGAACCGTACATGCCATAGGATGTGTCGCTGCCGGTTCCCGTGACCGTAATCGTTCCCGAGTTGGTCGCCGTGCCGGAACCGGTCAGCGAAATGCCGTAAGCCTGGCTTGCCGTAACTTCAATTTGGCCGGTGTTGCTTACTGTACCGCCGGTGCTGCGCATGCCGTAAGAAGCGCCGGTACCGGTGCCGGTTATGGAAATCGTGCCGGCATTGGTCATATTGCTTCCGTACATGCCATAGGCGTTTTCCGCTTTGCCGTTAATACTTGAATTGTTTGTCAGCTTTGCGCCGCCGGAACCATACATGCCATAGGCCGTTCCCGAGCTGTTGAGTTTTATGGTTCCCGAGTTGGTTGCCGTGCCGCCGTTCTGAGCATACAGGCCATAGGCGTTTGCAGCATTGAGGTTTATGGTGCCGCTGTTGGTAATGCTGCCGGTGCCGACAACATTCATCGCCTTGCCGTTGCTGTTAACATCAATAGTTGCACCGGAGTCATTGACGGCTTGTCCTTCGGTAACATAAAGGCCGATTGCATCCGCGGCTGCCAGATTGATTTTGCCTTTGTTGGTCAGTTTTCCGACCTGCGTAAACATTGCCGTTGTGCCGCTTTGCAGAACGTTAATCGTTCCTGAGGTTTCATTGGTCAGGGTGGCGTTTTTCCCGTACATGGCATAGCTGCCCGTAGCGCCGTTATTTATGTTAATCGTTCCTGCATTGTTCAGTGTGGCCGTCGCGCCGTCATCGGCCGCCAGGGCATAGGAGTTGCTGCCGTTGACGTTAATGGTGCCTGAAGCTGCGTTCTGTGCGGTACCGTTATTGGTTATCCTCATTGCTGTCGAAGCCGTATTTGCCAGTGTGATGGTACCTTCGTTGCTGATTGTGGCGTCGGCAGCTTTCATAACCGTACCGGACACGCCCATATTGATAACGCCCTTTTTACCGTTGCTGATGGTGCCTTTTTCGCCATACATGGCGACAGAACCGGTTGCGCCGGCCATAATATTGATTGTGCCGTTGTTGATTAACGAACCGTTTTCATTATCAACTTTCATGCCGTAAGAATCTTTTGAGTAGACGTTGATGACGCCTTCGTTGGTTGCGCTGCCAGCCTCGTCGCCGTCTACCAGCATGCCGACGTTGTTGGTTCCCGTTGCTGAAGACGAGGTGCCGACGTTAATTGTGCCGTAAACACCGCTCTGCTCGTTACCGTAGTTGAGAGCCGAACCGCCTTCCGCAACGTGCATGGCGTTGACGTTGCTGACGCTGTTGTTAATGGTCAGCGTGCCGTTGTTTCTGATTTCGCCGCCTTCGGCCCGCATATAGTCGGTGTTGCTCTGGTTGTTAATGACAATGCCTGTCGTGCCGTTGACGGCCGAACCGGCCTTACTCAGGAAGGCATAGGAATTGAGGGCGGTGTCATCAATATAAATCGTGCCGTTGTTGGTAATTACGCCGTTGGCGTCATCGCTTTGCAGTCCTACCGAATTGGCGGAGTTGACATTGACTGTTCCCTGATTGAGAACAATGCCGCCGGTCGTCTGCATGCCGACAGAGTAGGGGGACGCCGTGATTGTTCCGTCATCGGTTTTGACGCCGACATTGATTGTGCCGCGGTTGGTGGCAACGCCGCCGGCAGCCGTCATGCCGATATGATTGTTGCCCGTCAGGTTAATCAGGCCGCTTTCGAGGTTGATGATGGCGTCTGTGTCCGTTGAGCCGGCATAGGCCATGCCGACCGTGTTGCTGCCTTCGATTTTAATCGTGCCCTGATTGGTGCCGCTGCCCTGATTTACATAAATGCCGAAAGCTTTCGCCAGCATATTGGCGGTTACGGAACTGCTCTTAATGTAGATTTCCGCATTGGCCGTATTACTGGCCGAGGCGCCGCCGTCCGCATAAATGCCGTAGGTTTCGGCCTTGTCATCGTTGTCCGGAACATTAATCGCGATTCTCTGGGAGTTAATCATCTGCGCGCCGCTGCCGTTTCCGTACAGGCCGGTACCGCCCGCATTCATGATGATGGAGCCTGTTGAGTTTTTGACGGTGCCTGTCGTTGTATACATACCCCAGCCATACATGCCGTCAAAAGTAATGCTGCCTTTGTTTTCTGCCGTGCCGTCGACAATCGAGATGCCGTAGCCTTTTTGCTGTGTGCTCGAGTAACTGCTGCTGCCGGTCAGTTTAATGTCGTTGTTGTTGGTAATCGTGGCGTTGACGGCCGAAGCGCCGGCTTTGATGCCGAAGTTTTTTTCGCTGATGCCGTTGCTGGTAATGCTGATGTCGTCGTAATTGTTGGCAATTGCGTCCTGACCAGTCAGCTCAATGCCGGTAATGTTGCGGCCGGTAAGCGTAATCAGCTTATTGTTGTTGACCAGCAGCCCGGCCTTAATGCCGGTGGCACCGTTGCCGTTGGTAATGGATATGGTGCCGTCGTTGGTTATTTTACCCGCCTGAGCCACAATTCCCGTACTGGACGCCGTGTTGTTGTCGTCAATGACAATCTCGGCATTTTCGGCGTTATAAACGTCGCCGTTGGCCGACGAAATGCCGGTGCCGCCTTGTTCGAGTTTGATGCTGCCCATGTTGATAACCCGGCCCGACGTTGTTGCGATGCCGGTGCCGCGTTTGCGGAAAACGATACTGCCGTTGACGCCGTTGGTAATATTGGCTGAGTCGCTGAAAATTCCGTAAGAGTCGACACTGGTCGAACCGTCAGTCGAAACCAGAACGTTCATATCTATTTTGCTGTTGTTTTCAACCGTGCCTTTTTCAGCCTTAATACCGTAAGAAGCTGCCGACGGAACGCGTGAGGTATTGGTAATGACAATCCCCGAACCTTTGTTGATGGCCGTGCCGTCTTCAATGAAAATGCCTTTGGCATCGTCGGCGTTGTGGATGGTAATCTTGCCGTTGTTGACGGCCTGCGCCCGGCTCAGATCCTGCTTGGTTGCGGAGGAAGTATCCGAACCGTCGTCCGTCGTATCGCCGCCCGCGGCGTCATCACCGCCGTCGCCGGAACCGTTCCCGTCCGAAGCGGCAGTGTCGGTTGTCGGATCTCCCGATTTCAGAACCATGCCGGAACCGTTGTTTTCAAGCGTTATCGTTGCATTGGTTCCGTTGGTCAGAATGCCGTTGTTTGTCCGCATGCCGGTACTTTTGCTCTTCATTGTGATTGAGCCGTTGTTGGTAACGGTTCCGCCGTTAAACGACGCCATGCCGAAACCGTCTTCGCTGTCGACGACAATTTTGCCGGTCGAGGTGTTGGTCAGAGTCGGCAGAAGCGAGTCGATTTCGGCGTTGCTGCCTTGCCCGCGGACGCTGAGCATACCGGAGTTGCCTTTGCCGCCGATAACGGAAATCTCGTTTTCGTTGCTGATGGAACCGCCGTGAACCGCCTGCATGCCGGCGCCGGCGTTATCGACGCCGGAAGAAAGGTTCAGGCTGATTTTTCCTTTGTTGATTGCCGAGGTTTTGGCATCGGCCCGCATACCGATAATGCCGCCGTTTCCTTTCAGCAGCGTATTGGCGTCCGGTGCGTAGGTTCCGCTGCCGGTCAGCGTGTAGTTAAGCTCAATTTCGCCGTTGACGCCGTTAAACAGATACAGGCTGCTGGCCCGGCGGATGAGTTTTGTGCCGTCCAGAAAATCTTTGTCGAGATATCCGCCCATGCCGATAAGCGAAGTTCTGATTGCCGCAGAGTCGCTCTGGGCATTCAGGGTAATGCTGCCGTTGTTGGAGGCCGTGGACGGATCGACGCGGTCAGGATAAGACACTTCGTTGACGGTTCGGACTTCCATGCCGATAATTGTGCCCGCATTTGCCGTCGCTTCGGTCGTATCGCCGGCGTCTCCGGTATCTCCCGTATCGGAACCGGACGACGAACCGCTTCCCGCGCCGGTGGTGCCGCTGACATCAATCGTGTTGCCAGTTATGCTGCCGTTGTTAATAATGGAGGAGTAGGTGTCGGCATACATGCCGATAATGCTGTCCGTATCGTTAAAGCCCTTGAATTGCAGGTTGATATTGCCGTTCTGGTTGGTGGCCGTCGAATGGTTGCCTGCCGCCATGCCGAGCGTGCCGTTTTGAGCCAGGACCTTGATGGTTCCGTAATTAAGCGCCGAACTTTTGTCATCGGCGGCCATGCCGACGGTTGCGTCGCCGAGCGTAATCATCGGGGCGTTGGCGCCGTCTTCGGCGGTTCCGTTAATCACGGAGGAATTATTGCGGGCTTTCATGCCGACTTGCAGATAAGCTGCGTAGTCGAGTATATTGCCGTTAAGGTCGATGATGTCGACAAGCTTTTTGTCTTCTTCGGTGCCTTCGTCGTTTTTGACCTTGATTGACGAATTGTTGCTGATTGAGAAATCGTTGGTTTCCGAACCTTCGACCTTGTTGACAATCGTCTGGTTGTTGTCGGCAAAATACTTGATTGCCTTGTAGGGCGAAGATTCCGGCGTGTTCGGCGATTTGGTACCGGCAAACTTGGCCAGACTGTCGTCCGGCTCGGTATAGGGAACGAAATAATAATGGCTGCCGCCGCCACCGCCGCCTCCGGCCAAAATGGCCACCAGACCGCCGGCCAGCAGGATGCCGCCGATTATCCATGTGCGTTTGGCGATGATGAATTCGCCTTCGTTAAATTTGTTGTAAGCCTGACGGGGCGTGTCGGTAATGGCGGCCGCGCAGCTTTGGTCCATGAAATTGTCGTATTGCCGTGTCGGAATGTTCTGAATGCAGGGGGAACGCGGATTGGCGCCCGCGGAACGAAAAGCGTTATAGGCTGTGCAGTTGTTCTGGAGAATTGCATGACAAAGGCCGGTATTGCCGAAACGGTCGACCGAGTCAATGTTCAGGCCGCGCTGAACCGCGGCGCGTAAGGCTCGGACATTTCCCGAAGAAGCATAGGAATACATCTGCGCCAGGCTTATCGGCGGCAGGCCGGCCTTAACCGCAGGAGAAGAAGCCAGACAGAACGCCGCCGCAGAAACGACGGTGACTGCTTTTCTGAGTATAAACCTAATCTTCATTTCCCCAAACTTCAGATGTCGGAACATCACAAAAAACACTTTTATACTTTCCAACTTTTATCTGAGCTAAAGGGGTTCGTCAACCTGGCATGAAAGGTTATACAATGTTTTTTAATATTTTGTTAAGAAAATTTTCCGGCCGGTTGTAAAACTGCGCATTTAATATATTATATTAGGCGGACGCAGATTTCTTTTTTCGAAAGGAAAATGATGAACATAGAAAAAAAGCTTGATGTTTGGACGAAGGAAAAACTGATTACCGGCGCCCAGAAAAAAGCCGTTTTGGAATACGAAGAGCGGCTTAAAAGCCGGTCACTGCTTTATACGCTGTTGTTTCTCGGCGGCTTTTGCTTCGGACTTGGCATCATTTCGCTGATTGCTTACAACTGGCAGGATATATCGCCAGCCGCTAAACTGGTCATATATTTTGTTATGCTCGCGGCAACGGGCGGCGCCGCCGTATCCGCTTCGTTCGGCAACCGTCGGCTTTTGTCCGAAACGCTTCTTTTTGTGTATGCCCTGTTGGTTTTGGCCGGCATCGGCCTGATAGGACAGATATATCAGCTTACCGCTCATGGTTTGCGGGCGTTGTTGTTTTGGGCGGTTGTCGTTTCGCCGCTGCTGCCTTTTGCGCGTCGTGCCTGGCTGCCTTTTCTCTGGCTGCCGGTTTTTGCGGTTTCTCTGTTTGATTATTTATATGATTACCCCTGGTTCTCGCAGGTCTTTCAGTCTTTTGACCGCCTGTTCCCCGGCGCCTGGCAGTTTATTCTGATTTTGTCTGCCGCCGCGCTTTATCGGATTTTCTCTTCCGGGCGCGTTGCTTTCGGGCCGTTGTCGGAAGCCCTTGGCTGGTGGACGTTGTTTGTCGTCGTCGTATATGTTTTTTGCGCCGATTTCTTCGGCCGCGATATTTTCGAAAACGGTTTTTTCAGAAATTGTCCGACAGAAACGGGAACAGGTCTGAACAAACTGCTGGTATGGCTGTCTCTGGCTTTGCTGACCGGCGCTTTTTGCTGGTTTAATACCCGTCGCGGCAGCAAATACTGGTCGCTGGCGCTGTTTGTTGTTTTGGATTTTTCGTTGGTTGCGCAGCTGCTGCCCGATAATGAAACCGTTTTCGAAATCTGGGGCGCCCTGCAAAGCCTTTCGCTGCTGTTTTTGGCCGCCGTTTACGCTTATGCGGCAAACCGGTTTCGGTTGCAGCAATGGATTAGCGGTTTTATTGCCCTGCGTTTTTTTGCCGCTTATGTGCAGGTCTTCGGCAGTCTGCTGACCACCGGATTCGGACTTATCGTTTCGGGGCTGGTGTTGTTTGCCGTCGCCTATGCCTGGTTTAACTGGCGGCGGATAAGCGCTTCGGCAGGGAGGAATGGCAAATGAAAAAACGCGTTTTGAAATTTTTTGTCTTTTTTATACCTTTTCTGGCCCTGCTGGGCTGGCTGGGGTATCTGGAACTGCAATATGCTTCGGCGCCGAGGGTAATGGTTGCCGTCTCGGGATACGATCCGCGGGATATTCTTTCCGGCCATTATCTGAATCTTGCGCCGGAATGGGACAAAACCGACTGTCGCCAGTTTGCCGGAGGCATCTGCCCGCAGGCGAGGTTTGAACGCGTTTATCGATATTATTTGCCGCAAAATGACGCTTTGTACCTTGAAAAAGCGCTTGCCGGCGACAATCTTGATGTGAAGCTGGAATTTGCGCTGCCGGAAAATGCGTCGCCGCTCATTCGCGCGCTTTATATTGACAATACGGACTGGAAAGACTGGATGAAAACACACTCCCGGGAGAAATAAATGTCTTATCTGTACCTGGTAATGTCAGGAATTTTGTTCGGAGGCGTCGTTTTTGGCGCCAAAGTTCTTTACTTGATGGGTGCGTCGCTGTTTGAAGTGCTGTTTTATCCGAATCTTATTTCTGTTTTGCTGGTATGGGGCTTTGCCCGCCGCGACTTTGTCAAAATTTTCAAAATGCCGTGGCGCATAACTGCCGTTTATGTGCTTTCCGTTACCGCCATCGCTTTCGGACAGGCGGCGCCGTTGTTTCTTGACGTGCCGGTAACGCTGGTGGTGCTGCTGATTTATCTTCAGCCAGTCTGGACCATTCTAATTGTCCGTTTTTGGTTCAAAAGGCGGCAAAATGCCAAAAGCTGGTTTTTGGTCGGCAGTATGATCGTCGGGCTTCTGCTGCTGATAAACCCGTTCGGCGGCTTGTCTTTTTCTTTGCCGGGAATTACGCTGGCGCTGCTTGCCGGTGTCGGACTGTCGGTCTGGCTTGTCGTTACCAAATATTATACCCGGCAGGGTATCTCTCCGGCCGGAACTCTGTGGGCCGAATCTCTGTATTCCCTGCTGCCGGTCGTGTTTTTTTATCTTGCGGCGGCATTGTGGGAAACGGATAATCCGGTTTTGCAGTTCCGTTTTGCCATGCCCGAAAAACTGTGGGTGGCTTTTGTTTTTTACGGCGCATTTGTCTATGTGCTGCCCAATCTTTTTCTTTTTGCCGGCAACAAGGACGTTTCCACGGCCGCAATCGGTATGATAATGCTGCTTGAACCGGTAACGGGCATATGTTTGGACGTGGCGTTTCTGCATGTCGGCCTGACCTGGAACATCATTGCCGGCGGCTTGATAATCATAGCCGCCAATGCCGTCCTCATTACCGGACAGATACGGAAAAGGAAAAAGGCCTTACCGAAGTAAGGCCTTGTCGTCGTTTCAGTCTTCGTTTTCCTGAGAGCGTTTGTTTTTTTTAACGTTGATTTTCTTAAATTTCTGCTGTTCTGTCTGCGACTTCGGAAGGACAACCTTCAGCACGCCGTCGTCATAGTCGGCGTTGGCCTTGTCATAATCCAAGTCCCAGGGCAGGGGAATGGTTCTGCGAAACATCCCGTAAGAAATTTCCGAAAAATAGTTTCCCTTGTTGTTTTCTTCGCTCTGATGTCTTTTTTCGCCCGAGATTGAAAGATAGCCGTCAGAGGAAATCTGAACGTCGATGTCTTTCTCCTCAATTCCCGGAAGTTCTGCGGAAACGGTAACCGAATTTTTGTTTTCGCTCACTTCTATTTTCGGTTCCAAATCGCTGTCCGCCGTGGGATTGTCGAAAAAATTCCAGAAATGGCTGATGAGATTGCGAAACTCGTTATGTCCGCCGCTGCCGGACTGAATGTCGCGTCCGGACGGATTGGCATTGGTCAGAGAATTTTTCATAAGAGCCTCCGTCAGTTACATTTTGCGGCTGCAGGGCGAAAAAGAGTTTACCTCAATGTCTTCTTCTTCAATTTCATAGCCGGAATCCCTGTTGCTGCCGCCGGAGGCCTGATAACCTTCGTTGGCGTCAGAGGTTCTGTTGCTCTGCGAAGAGACATTATCGCTTTGCGTCTGTTTCTGTTCCCGGCTGCCTTCGTTTTCGTTCAGCGAATGATCGGTCATCGGGGTTTCATGAGTGTTCTTGTCCGGAGTAAAAGAGGTGTCGCTGGTCACATAGGATTTTTGTTTGTTCTGTTCAGAATTGGTTTGCATGTTGTTTTCCATAAGTCCCTCCTTTGTTGATGATTAGTTTTTAAGTGTTTCATGATTTTGTTCAATCAGCTCTTCAAGACGTTTTTTTGCCTTTTCCAGCTGTTCGGCGTTGCCGAGCCGGCTGCCGGCCCTGTTCATGTAAAACAGCAGACGGCGCAGAGCCAGCGTGGCGTTACCGTCGGAAACCTTCAGCAGGATATTGGTTATTTCTTCGGCGTCCTGCGTAAAAGTGCCCGGCGGGGTATGAAAATGTTCCTTGACGTTTTCACTCCAGTATTCATTTGCATTTGCTTGCGCCATGGCGGCCTCCTTGGACGAGTTTAACAAAACAGAGATAAGTCCTGCATGAGGCATTTAAAGCTAGCAAAAATATCAGGAAAAAAAATCCCCGCCGAAGCGGGGAAAAGTTTTATTCGCCGGAAACGGCCTCCAGACCGATGCCTTTCTGCTCTTTTTTCTTCTTCCATTTGAGCTTGGCATACAGGCGCATGTCGGCCACCTGGTCGGTTTCGTCGACGATTTCCTTGCCGAGGATGGTTTCGATAATGTCCTCAAGGGTAATAATGCCGACCCAGTTTTCAAACTGGTCGATAACCAGCGCCATGTGATTATGGTCGTTAAGCATTGATGACAGAACGTCTTCCAGGCGGGCGTCGGTCGAAAAGCTGGCCATCGGGCGCGCGTAATCTTCGACCGGCCTGTTGTCGTCAGCCTTATAGGAGCTGGATTTGTGAATGTATCCGAGATATTTCTGTTCCGTTTCATCAATAATCGGAAAACGGGAAAACGGCGAACTCTCCAGAAACTTGTCGAACTCCCGGATGGTTGTGCCGGGACGAACCGTATGTACCACAGTGCGCGGCGTCATAACGTCTTTGACGCGGACTTCCTGCAGGTTGATAACGTTGCTGATAACGCGGTATTTGTTGTCGTCCAGAACTTTTTCGTCACGTCCCATTTTGGCCAGCGCTTTGATTTCATCCTTAATGTCGGAAGCGTCTTCGGCACTCCCGAACATTCCCATAATGAAACTGGATATATAAAGAAACGGGCGCAGCAGAACAATCATGACGCGCAGGGTAATGCACATCGACGGCACCAGCTTACGCCAGTATTTGGCACCGATGGTTTTCGGCAGAATTTCCGAAAGGACCAGAATTGCCAGGGTCATAATGCCGGAGGCAAGGCCAAGGTAGGCTTGGCCGTACATGGCGGCAACCTGGGCGCCGACGCCGGCGGCGCCGACCGTATGCGCAATGGTGTTAAGCGTAAGAATGGCGGCCAGCGGCGTATCTATGTCCTGTTTAAGGGCATTGACCTGTTTGAACCATTTTGGATTTTTTTCTTCAAGCTGGGCAATAAAACTTGGGGTAATGGACAATAATGCCGCCTCCATGACCGAACATAAGAAAGAAATACCGATGGCCGTGGACGCGAAAAATATTAAAAGAAACATTATGTTGTAAAATAACCTCTGTTGTTAAACCTGAATCTTAATATAACATAAATCTTTATAAAAAATAAAGAATATTATGTTACATTATGCAAAACCTTGCCTGAGGAGAGCCAAATGAAAAGAAAAGCGGCATTTGTCAGCGATTTTGACGGCACGATTACCGGAGACGATTTTTTTACTTACGCTTCCGCGGCCTTTTTTGACGAGAAGTCACTGACGCCGTGGCGCCGGTTCAAAAAAGGCGAAATTACCCATTTCGAAGCTCTGAAGGAAATGTTCGAAAAAATCCGCGTTTCCTGCGGAGAATTTAACGCTTTTATGGATAAAATTCCGGTTGACGGGGGTTTTGCCGAGGGCGCCCGAATCTGCCGCGAAAAAAATATGCCTGTTTATATTTGCTCTGCCGGTTGTGACTATTATATCAAGTACCTCATCGGTAATATTATCGAAAAATACGGTGTTGCGCTGGTTGCCAATCGCGGTTGCTACAGTCCCGAAACCGGCTTGGTTATGCAGATGCCTCCTGCCGACAGTCCTTATTTTGATCCGGCAACCGGCATTTCCAAAGCGGCGGTTGTCAACCGTCTGCATCGGGAAGGGTATGAGGTGATATATGCCGGTGACGGTCTGCCCGACTATGAGGCCGCCTGGAATGCGGACGTGGTCTTTGCCCGGCGCGACCTGTTGTCCAAATGCCGCGAAGCCGGTATTGCGGCTCGGGCTTTTAACGATTTCGGCGTTATCAACGCCTATCTGAAGGAGCTTTGAAATGTACAATCTGCCCTATACCAATAAACAAATCAACATTCCCTATCTGTTGAAGATAGGAAACGGCAAAATCTGCAAAATCGGCAAATATCTAAAAGACAAGAATCTGCCCGGCGTCGCTTTGTTTCTGGGCGACGGTACCGAGGAACTGGTCGGAGCCGAACTCCGCCGCGGTTTTGGCGACAACGGCATAAACGTTGTTCACAGTCAGGTTGTCAGCGACATCAGTATTGAAAGCATAACGCAGACGGCTTTTCAGCTTCCGCCGGCAACTGATGTCGTTGTCGGCATCGGCGGTGGCAAAGCGCTTGATTTTGCCAAATATTCTGCGCATCTTCTGCGTCTGCCCTTTGTCAGCGTGCCGACGTCGACTTCCAACGACGGTTTTTGCAGCCCGACTTCTTCGCTGACCGTCGGCGGTCGTCGAAAAACCGTTAAATCGAGCATTCCGTTCGGCGTCGTCATAGACCTTGACATAATCAGAAACAGTCCGCCGGTCTTCTTTTATTCCGGCTTGGGCGACATGGTATCAAAAATTACCGCATTGTCGGACTGGAAAGAAGCGGCAAACCGAAAGCTGGAGCGTTACAGCGACTTTGCGTCCATGCTTGCGTATAATTCGCTTGATTTGCTGTTTATCAAACATTCTTTCGATATTAAGGCGCCGGAGTTTCAACGCAGCCTGATCACGTCACTGCTGATGAGCGGCATTTCCATGGAAGTGGCCGGAACTTCGCGCCCCGCCAGCGGTTCGGAACATCTTGTTTCGCACGCCCTGGACGAAGTCTGTGCCCGTCCGCAAATGCATGGTTTGCAGGTTGGTACCGCCGCTTATCTCTGTGCGCTTCTGCAAAATAATCTCAGTACCGGCGGCTTGCGGGATATTCTGGTCAAAACCGGCTTTTTTGACTTTGTCGGACAAAATCCGTTCAAGAAAGAAGAGTTTTTGCGGGCTTTGCGTCTGGCGCCGGAAATCAAACGCGGCTTTTATACGGTTCTTTCCGAACCGGACAGCTATAAACGCGCCGTCGAATTTATTGACGGCGATGAAATTTTGCGGGAGTTGATAAAATAACCGGTTGACGAAAAGGGTAGGCAATGATACAAAACTTCGGTTTTTAGCTCAAAATCGGAGTTTGTCCCATGTCTTCTGTTTCTGCGGGAATAGATTTCGGCACGACCAATTCGGCCGTGGCCGTGTCCGCCGGCGGCGCTGTCCCCCGGCTGGTTTCTTTTGACGGTAAGCCTACCATTCCCAGTGCTTTGTTTTATCCGGACGACAAAAGCGGCGTGCTTTTCGGCGAACAGGCTCTTCAGGCTTATCTGTCAGGGCGGGAAGGGCGTTTTATGCGCAGTCTCAAGCGCGTGCTCGGCACCGATTTGATGACGGTCGGAACGACTGTCAACGGCCGGCCCCGGCGTTTTGAAAACATTTTGGCGCAGTTTGTATCTTACCTGAAGAATACGGCCGAAAACAATTTGCAGACCGAAATTTCAAAAGTGGTAATGGGGCGCCCGGTGCATTTTCGCGACAATGACGCAGCCGGCGATGCCAGAGCCGAAAACGAATTGGAAAACATTGCCCGTTCGGTTGGTTTTAAGGAGGTCTGCTTCCAGTATGAGCCGATTGCCGCAGCCTTTGCACATGAAGCGGAACTCCAAAGCGAAAAACTTGCCTGCGTTGCAGACATTGGCGGCGGTACCTCGGATTTTGCTCTTGTCCGCCTTGGTCCCGGACTGTCCGCTAAAAACGACCGGAGGGACGATATTCTGTCCTCAAGCGGCGTCCGCATCGGCGGCAATGATTTTGACCGCGATTTGAGCCTGTGTTGCTTTATGCCGTCATTCGGCTATCGGACAACTTACGGTCCCCAGAATTTGTTTGTGCCGTCTTCACAGTATTTTGAACTGGCCGAATGGAGCCGGATAAACGCAGCCTATACTTATAAAAATCTGAAAATCGTCAACGAAGTTCTGGCCAATGCGCATCAGCCGGAGCTTTATGCGCGTCTGCGCGATATTCTTCTGCGCGAAACCGGACATAAAATCCTCAATGAGGTCGAACAGGTTAAAATAGCGCTGACCGATAAGCCGGAGGTAAGACGGATACTGGATTACATTGCCGGAAAGCCGGAAGTCAAAGCGGCAAGGGAAGCTTTTGACGCAAGCATAGGCAAGGATGTCGGGAAAATTTCCGCTTCCCTGCGGGAATGTTTGAAGTTGGCGGCAGTTAAGGCTGAAGACGTCGGTTTGGTAATTCTGACCGGCGGTTCAACCGAAATTCCGCTGATTAATCAAACCGTTCGCAACATTTTTACCTGTGCGGCTTTTTCGTCCGGCAATAAACTGTCCAGCGTCGGCCTTGGTCTGGCTTATGACAGCCGCCGCCGTTTTGCCTGATTAATCTAAATATTCAGACTTTACACTTCCGTCTGCGTCTACATAGCTGTGCTTGGTTCTTTTTGTGTATTCATCATAACGCATGCCGCTGTAGTTATAGAGAGACTTGTCTGCACCGGCAGCAAGCAGGATGTCAACGGCCTCCTGGTTTCCGAAGGCGTAAAACAGCGGCGTGTTTCCTTGTGCATCCCGAATGTTCACATCAGCACCTTTGGAAATCAAAAACTTTAATATCTCTAAATTTGTAGAATTTGTTCCGACCAATGCAGAAAAGATAACCGGTTTGCCGTCAGAACTTTTGGCATTCACATCCGCGCCATTCTCAACCAGCAAAGCCACGGTTTTTAACACATAGCCGTCCACACCTTGTGAAGCAATCTTGTAGGCCTGATTTATTTTGTATTTCAACAGATCCAAATCTTCCTGCGTTACGGCATCACACGACTTGGCAAAATTAGCAATACAATAATTGTTGTCTATACCTGATTTTATCACGTCCACAAGAACATCATAAGAACCTTTTTCATAAGCATGAATTTTAAAAGGAATATGTATGGCGGATTCTAACGGCAAAATACGCAATTTACTTCCGCTTTCTTGATTGGGGTTTGCGCCGGCTTCTAGTATAATCTTAACTTTTTCCAATGCGTTATCGGGAGAAATTTGCGATGTAAGAGCTCCGAAAGCATAGGGGATATTGCCAATAGCTTTGAATAAAGGCGTTGTCCCGTTATAAGCGCTATTAATGTCAAAACCGCCGTTAATAAGTTTGCGCAAATCATCAGGCGTGCCTTCAAGCATAATTTTTCTGAATTTTTCATAAGTTTCTTTGCTCATTTCATTCTGCGAGGCGGGCGCAACGACGCTATTCTCCGCGCTCAGGCTCAGAGAGGGCCGCGTAAAGCAAAATATTCCCGCCAAAGCCAAAGCAACAAAAGACATTTTTTTCATAAAAACGCTCCTCAGGTTACTTGAAAATAAATTTAAGTAACTCTTTATATTCTTTATTTATATTGCTGTAATTTCGTAATTTGTTGTTAAGAAGTTCGCCGATAGTCTCGAAATACCAATACTGTTCGTTTTTGCCGCAGCTGTAATCATTCCACATGTTTTCGCCGCATTCCTGCAAAGTTCTGTGAAAGGAACGCAGATTGGATAACTTGTCGGCGGCAATCAGCAGCATACCGTTTTTGCTGCGGGTTCTTTTCAGATAGGCGATTGTTTCAAGTTTGCGGTCCTTCCAGGGCAGACTCTTATCCTTTTCCGTATCAGCCATGACAATTTTAATGATTTCTCTGGCTTTTGCCGGCGCAAACAGGCATTCGATATCGCTGACTGTTTTTTTCGTGTCTTCAAGAACGTCATGCAGAAGCCCGGCGATAATCAGGTTTTCGCAGGCTTTGTTGTCAATCAGAATGCCGGCCACCTCAAACAGGTGCGAAACATAAGGAATGTCCGAACTTTTGCGGGTTTGTCCCTTATGGGCGTCAATGGCGAATTCGGCGGCGCAGATCATCGGCGCCGTCAGTTCCTTTTGATAACGGGTTAAAAATTCCTGAAAAAGTTCAACGGCCCATTGATGATTATATCCCATGTTTCCTCCCGAATGTCAGTCTTCAATGATTATCTGCCACGGCCTGCCTTCCGGTTTGAATTTGTCAAACAACAGGTCGGCCATAAATTTTGTAACGGTTTTTTCGTTGTATTCCGTATGGATTTTTTCCCAGCCTTTGCGGGCCGTTTTCATGCGCTGTTGTGGACTTTCCTTGAAATACCGCAGCTTGTCGAAAAACTCTTCTCTTGTCTCATAAAAAGCGGCTTCATCTTCTTCAAAAAGGTCAGTAAAACCGTTGCGTCGGTCAATGAAAGCCAGCTGCCCGTCGGCCATAATATGCGCCAGCCGGTCGGAACTGTATAGATAGATGTCGTTCAGCCTGCTCAGATTAAGTCCCATGGCCGCTTTGCCCAAAGCTTCTATATATTCGTAACCGTTCAGGTTGCGCTTGCCTTTCAGGCCGGCCAGCAGCCATTTCAGTCCCGGAACTCTGGCCGAGGCCTCGTCGATGATTTGTTCGATTTCCTCGTCTTCACCGCAAAACTGGCGCTTGCCGGTATTGGTGCAGAGCATGATGTCATATGGCAGCGTTTCATGTTCGAAAGATCGGTTCGTTTCTATAGAATTGTCCGCCATATTCGGCAGATAGGCAACTTTGTTGTGCGGACGCTTAAACTGGCGGAGCAGGTGGCGGTCGCCGGTTGAAATCATCAGAACGTCGACCACGTCCAGATACTTGTGCAACGCTCCGATGTTGCGCTCGGCATAGCCGGGTACAATCCAGTCGCAGCTCCACTGCATAATCCGAAGCTGCGGAAACATCTCCTTGATTTTCAAAATCGTTTCCGCCTCAATCAAATCGGCGTGCCCAATCAGCAGCGCGTCGGGTTTAACCGTCTTGCAGTAGTTTATCAAATGGGCGTTGAGCTTGCGCTTGCCCCAGAAGTTCATGTGTCCGAAACCAAACATTCGGCACAGGTCGCGGTCGGGATAATTGAGCACCGAATAGCCGTTGCGTATCAGTCCGTTGGAAATTTTAATCGGAAAACCGTTTTGAAAACAGCCCTTTAGACGCATAAGATTAAAGTTTGAAATATGAACGATATTTTTCATGGGCGGAACTCATTGTTTGAAAAGAAGCGTCAGACGGGCCAGAATTTTGAACAGGGGGTGCAGAAACCGCGGGGCGCGTCCGACCGCCGAAAAAACGACCGCAATCCGGTGAATGTTGCAGTCTATGGCAACGCCCATGCGATGATGCCCCTGATTCAGGGTATCCTGCACGCCGAGAATGCGGCAAAGCATAATGTCAATCGGATAACGGTCGTTATATCCGTTGGTAAGCATGCTTTCTTTAAGTTTTTCATACATGCTGACACGCTGAGCCTCGTCCATTTTGTATTTCGGATTGGAGAACTGGTAGGCGTTGGCCTGGGAACGAAAATTGCGTTCAATTTTTTTTGACCTGATTTCAAAAGGATCAATATGATAAATGTTGGAAGAGTAAAACTTGTGTTTATACCGGAGCACCCTGATCAGCGGTGAAATAAAATCAAAACGGCTGATTTTGGGAATAAAGGCAATCCGCACCGGCACATAGGGAACTTTATCGGCAACGGCCTTTTCCAGCACGGCGCGTCCTTTGAGCAGGGTATCGGGCGTGCCGGTAGACTTGTCTATCCAAATCGGGTTATGTCCGATAAGCAGAACAACTTCATCCGAAACATTAACTTCGTCGCTCAACAGACTGTCTTTTAAGATAAATAGGTCTTGCGGGTCAAGATGATATGTTTCCGATGAATAGCAAATGTTCGGCATTGTGTTCTCCTATTATGCCTTAAACTACAATAATTCAGCCGCTGAGGCAAACAAAAAGTATGTACATTCCCACGCTTTTTATCATGTAATTTTTAGTCATCTCCGGGGTTGATATTGTCATGTCGCTGATTAGATATTGGATACTTTTTTATAACCCTGCCGGAAGAGGAAATCATCGTGCCCTGCGACCCTAACACAACTGTCCTGCATCGCCTGGAAGACGGTTATCATATCACTGTCATTCCCGGACGTCCGCATACGCTTTTTCTGCGTGACCGCTATTGCACAAAGCTTGCGGTTTTGGAGCTGTTTCAGGATCGGATTGTCAGAGTTTCCGGCTATCGGGTTCGCGAGCTGCCGCGCAAACATGCCGAAGTCCTGATTGACTTCGTGCGCGGGTTTCACTATTTTTTGAGCCCGGAAGCGGCGCTTGAACTCGGGCTTTCCGTCATTCGGTTTGAAGATGGCGGCGAACGGTATTTTACGGTCTCGGAACTAAGTCCTTACCGGCTGAATAAAATTATGCGCAGCACGCAGAAAAAACAGATAACTCTGAGCGGCTGGCAAAAGTCGCAGCTTACCGTACCCAAACGAGCCGTAAACTGCACTCTGAATCTGAGCCGCTGCAAGATAAAAAAACTGCAGGTTGCCAGACGCTCAAACGTTGCCGTTGATTTGCGCGACAATCCGCATATTGAAACGGTAACGGTAGAGGAAGGTTTTATCGGTTCGCTCAACCTGTCGCGTTCGTCCGTAACGCAAATTCGGGTCGGAGACAACTGCCGCTGCAATATTTCCATGAACTACAGCGGAAAATGCTTTGATTTGGAAATCGGCGATGTTTACAGCGGTGTGCTGGACATTAGGGATTCCTGCTTTCATAACCTCAAAATCGGTTATTATTGCTATGCCAATATCAAACTGAGCGAAAACTGGGGACAGAAGAATATAATCGTCGGCGATTCTTTCCGCGGCAACATGATACTTGATTCCGTTTACGTCAGAAATGTTTCGGTCGGCAGCGACTGCCGCGGCAAAATATTTGTCAAGAGCGGCGAGCGCAGCGAACAGGGCATTCACAGCATCAATCTGGCCGACGATTTTGGCGGCGAATTGGATGTCGGCGATTCTAAAACCGTTGAACGCGTTGAAATAGGGCGCAATGCTTCGGGGCATGTCAATCTGTCCGGATGCGCTTCGGTAAAGGCGCTCAAACTTGACGAATATTTTGCCGGCGTTGCCGATTTGAGCCGTTCGGGTATTATGTATATTCGGGCGCGCAAAGGCGCGACGGGACGCTTTGTGCTGACCGACTGCTCCAATCTGACACTGGTAAAAATCGCCCGCAATGCCGCGCCGCTCATCAGCATCGACCGCTCTCCGATTGAAATAGCCAAAGACGAACAAAACGTCTATTACCGCTATCTTGACCGCCGGCTTCCCGACGAATTTTTTACGCCGGCTTATATGCACTGGCTCAGGAGCGTCAAAAACTTTTTCCGTCACGGCGTTTCTCATTAAGATTGTTACAGTTTTGTTACGGAATTTGGTTGTTATGCCCTTTCGTTTGTGCTATACTTAAACATATTCCGAAATATAATTATGAGAGCGGAGGCTGATTATGGGAGAACCTATCGAAACCCCGGGCATGACCTTTTTGCGAAGACTGGATATTGCCAAAGAAAACAAAACGACATTGTTTGCCTTTTTGTATCAAACCATTCAGAAAGCCAATCCGTCAGAAGACAGCCGTAATTTAATGAAAAAGCTGGATGAAATCAGCGATTTGGACGCTATGGCCAAATATCACGGAGCCTTGGCCGAATTTCAGATCAGGCGCAATGAAGATGCCATACAGCACTCTCAAAAGCAGCTGCAAGGCCTGCGGCATCTCGGCGAAAACAATTTTGACTATGAAGCGATAATGCAGCGCAAAATTGCTGTCCTTTCCAGTTTCAAACCGGAGGTAAAAGACTGCATTTATCTTTCCATGCTGCGTTACATCAAAGACAAGAACTTCGGTACGGCCAAAGACTTCAAACGCGAGTTCAGGAGCTATGTCGACGCGGGCAGCCGGATGATGTTTCAGCAGCAGAATATTGTCGACTATTAATCTTTAATAAACAAAACTCTTATACAATCTCCCTGTCGCACAACAGGGAGTTTTTTTATGACAGCAGTTCGGACAATCGGAATCATGACCGGCAATTCGCTGGATGGCGTCGATATCGTTCTGACCGGATTTGAAAACGGCCGTATAACCGATTTGGGCGGCTTTTCAAAACCTTATCCGCGCATCCTGACCGAAAAAATGCTGCGCCTGCGTGCCCGCATAAGGGAGGAGGGCGGCCGGATGGAAAGACTTGTCGAAGACGGTTTTTCTCTGGCGGTCATCGACGAATACACGTCGCTGGTTGCGGAAACTGTCAATACGTTTTTGCCGCGTTCCGGTTACCGCAGGGAAGATATTGCCGCGCTCGGTTTTCATGGTCAGACCTGCGATCATTTTCCGCCATCCATTGCCGGCGGCGAGCCTGCCTATACGGTTCAGGTCGGCAATGCGGGGCTTTTGGCCGACCTGACAGGCATTCCGGTCATCTGCGATTTTCGTTCCGACGACATTATGGCCGGCGGCGAGGGCGCGCCGCTGGCTCCGGTGCATAATTTGCACATTGCCGGAGATTTGCGGAACAAAGGCGTGTTCCCTGTGGCTTTCTGCAATGCCGGCAATACCGGAAATATCTCGGTCATTACCGAAGACAAAGACGGAAAAAACGTCGTCAGAGGCTGGGACGTCGGGCCTTTTAATCATTATACCGATTATCTGGTTCGTACGTATAAGGGGCAGCCTTATGATGACGGCGGACGGTTGGCGGCCGGCGGGCGGATTGTTCTGGAACTGTTGCGCGATCTGTTTGACAACGCTGCGGTTGACGGTATCGGCCGGAATTTTTATCTTCAAACGCCGCCGAAATCTTCCGATCCGAGTTGGTACCGTCTTACCGAAAGTTTGAACTGCCGGCATTATTCCTTTGCCGATACGCTGCGCACGGCTTTGTATTTGAGTTCTTATGCCTTTGTTCACAGCTTGTCCTTTGTGCCGGCGGATTTGCGTATGCCTGCCGACTTCCTTGTTTTCGGAGGCGGCTGGAAGAACCCGCTGGCTCTGAATGATTTTAAATGCCTGTTGCGCGGCGAAGGCTTGGTTTTGCCGGAACATCAGGAAACTTTTGCTGCTGTGCAGTCGCGGTTTGAACGGCCGCCTTCCGTAGAATGGTCGGACAAATTCGGCTATAGCGGACAATATATGGAAGCGCGCATTTTTGCCGATATGGCCTATTGCCGCATTGTCGGCAAACCGTTTACTTTTCCGGAAAGCAGCGGCTGTCGGCAGCCGGTTGTCGGCGGCGTTTATATTCTGCCTTCTGCCGGCGGAAATTTCCTGCTTACGGGGCTTCTTGAAACTTACGGCACGGCCGGTTTAAATATGGAAAACCCGGCGCCGAAATATTGGAACCGGGCTGTCAAAGGGTGGCAGAAACGGCGTTAGGCTGCTTTCCTGCTTCGAAAACCTTTATGATTGTCGTTTTGTTTCTGCAGCTTTTTTCCGCAGCCGAAGTCTCTGGCGTTTTTGTTAAACTTAATCCGGCTTTTAGCTTTTTTATCCGGCGCATAGGGCTTAAACGGATTTTTCGGCTTATGGCTCAGCGGCGTTGCGTCAATTGGGGCATTTTCGTCGGCAAGCAGCACTTTCTCTCTGGCGGTCGGATTCATCAGCTTATAAATCTCTTTCCAGCGGGAGGCGTCTTTGGGCGTTAACAGATTAATGGCGGTTCCTGCGGCTCCGGCGCGCGCCGTACGGCCGATGCGGTGAATGTAATCTTCGGGGCATTGCGGCAAATCGTAGTTGATAACGCTTTCGATATGCGGAATGTCCAGTCCGCGCGCGGCAATGTCCGTTGCCACCAAAACCCGGAATTTTCGCTGCCGAAAACCGGCAATGACTTTCTCGCGGCGGCTTTGGCGCAAATCGCCGTGAATGGCGTCGGCAGCCTGATTTTCCTTTGCCAGTTTCTGAGCCAGACGTTCGGCGCCATATTTGGTCTTAACGAAAACCAGCACCGAGCCTTCGCGGTTTTGAAGCTGGTTTATCAGTTCGCCGTATTTGGCGGCGTCTGTGGTTTTGATAAGTTCCTGACGGATATTGGCTGCCGGGGCGGTTGTTGCTCCGACGGCAATCCGCACCGGATTGTTCAGATATTTGCGTGACAGCGAAATGATGTTGGCGGGCAGAGTGGCGGAAAACATCAGCGTTTGCCTTGCTGCGGGCAGATATTTTGCAATCTGCTCCAGTTGTGCGCCGAAACCCATGTCAAGCATGCGGTCGGTTTCGTCCAGAACCAGAAAATCGGTTTCGTCCAGCTTCAGCGTTCTCTGGCGGAGATGGTCGTTAATGCGTCCCGGCGTGCCGACGATTATCCGCGGTTTCTTTTTCAGCTGCTGCAGCTGCTTAATCATGGAATCGCCTCCGATAAGCAGAGCCGACAAAATTTTCTGCCGGTTGCCGAGCATTTTGTCGGCAGCGTCCAAAACCTGTCGGGCCAGTTCGCGCGTCGGCAGCAGAATAAGGGCACTGCTTGCCGGGCAGGCGAGCAGATGGGCAATCATCGGTATTGCAAAAGCGCCGGTTTTTCCTGTGCCGGTTTGAGCCGAACCCAGAATGTCATACCCTTCCATGGCGACGGGAATGGCTTGCGCCTGTATCGGTGTCGGTATCGTAAAGTTAATGGCCTCAAGAGCCGGCAGCATCGTCTCGGGCAGGCCGAGAGCTTCAAAATTGTTCATTTGGTTTCTTTCTGTAAAATTGTTTAAGCATACGAAAATCTAAACACCGTTTTGCGGTGCCAACTCAAACAAATCTATTGATAAGGAAATCTACAAATAAGAAGAGCTGCAAAAATTCTCTGTAACGGACTATACAGGTTTATTTTTATTAAGCAACCTTTATTTTGCGCTTTTTTCCTTTCGGGCGGTTTGCGGCTTCAGGCTGACCAGCGCAATGCCGCCGATAACCAGCGCGCCGCCGATAAGCTGCGAGGCGTAAATCTTTTCATGCAGCACCAGATAAGCACCGATGCTGGAGAACAGCGGCAGCAGATAATAGATGATGCTGGTTTTGATGTTGCCGATGCGCGCCAGTGCCGAGTTCCAGCACAGATAGGAAATAACCGAGTTAAAAATGCCCAAATAAACAAACACGCCGTAATCCGCCGGCTGCAAATGTATCAGCTTATGTTCGCCGACGGTGGCAAATAAAAACGGCAGGATAATGATGACGCCGGTAAAAGCCGTTGCCGCCAGCAGTGTCGGCTGCGAAATCTGCGGCGGACGCTTGGCCTGCAACAAGGAATAAACGGCAAAACAAAACGTGTTCAGCAGCATGATAAAATCGCCGGTCACAAATTTGAAATGTGCAATCTGCGTCAAGTCGCCTTGCAAAATGATTACCAACACCCCGAATACGGCGATCAGCAAACCGGCAATCTGCCGGCCGGATATCGGCGTTTTCAGAAAAATACGCGACAGAATAACCAGAAAAATTGGTCCGGTCACGTCCAACAGCCCCATATCGATGGCTGAGGCTGTCCGTCCGGCATAGTAGATAAGCGTATTGTCCAGCACAATGCCGGTTATGGCCAGACTGACAACCAACAGCCAGTTGTCGGCCAACAGGCGGAAGTTCCGTTTCAGGCCGCTCCAGGCCATCGGCACCAGAATCAGACAGGCGATGAACCAGCGTCCGAAAGCAATTTCAAACGGTTCCAGCGTTGTGGCGAAATAGCTGGCGATGATGATGTTGATGCTCCAGAAAAACACGGCCGTCAAGGCCATCAGATAGCCGCTCATTCTTATCCTCCCTTTTAATGCCGATATATATAATCGCTCGATTTGCTTTTTTAACCCTTGTTTGCACTGGACATATTCGACAAAATGAGTTATGTTTCAGTTCCGAAAAACTGATTATTAACTATTTAAATATATGTGATATGAAAAGAGTTATTTTTATGTTGGCAGCCATTATGGCTTTAGGTATGTTTTGTTCCTGCGAAGAAGAAAAAACGCCGGAAGAGAACGCTTATGAACTTCTGCTCGACAAGCGCGGACCGGCCCGGATTGAGAAGATTTATTCGATTGTCATGCGGCTGGATATTCCTTATCCTTTTCCGCATTATGTCATTCGGTTTGACAACGGCGACAATACCTATTTCCGCAAGTCGAAAGTCGATTATACGCTTCGTGCCGGCGACCGTGTGGACTATTACTGGACCTATAAGCTTGCTCCTGCCGAAATTTATGAACTTTGCTCAGAGCAGGGTGCTATGCGTCAGGACGATATTGACGGCAGTTCCAAACCGCTGGCCAGAGGATTGATAATTTCCGATAAAAAACGCGGTCGGATTGTCGATATGTTCAGAATGTCCGTGCGTTTCGGCATACCGTTCGTGCCGCTTGACTGTCTTTTTGCCGAACTGGAGGACGGTTCTCTTGTTTATATGAAGGAATATAAGAACGACGACCTGCACATCGGTGACCGAATTATTTACACGACCTGGGTGCTTTATCCCAATGAGGTTGTTACCGTAACCAAAGACGACGGCGAAACGGATAATCCGCCGCTGGTCTGAAAAAAAACAGGGTTTGGAAACTTTCCGAACCCTGTTTTGGTTTAAATTAAAGTGCCGAAACTATTCGGTTTCGGACATGTTCTGTACGGAACTCTTAATCTGTTCCGCCAGCCGGCGCATCATTTTCTGCAGTGCCGCCAAATACTCTTCTTCGCTCAGCGAACCGTTATGGTCGGTGTCAAAGCCGTTAAAGGTGTTTTCGGCTTTGGCGCGAGCCTCTTTGATCGTGTATTCGACAAATTCTTCCTGCGAAAGCTCGCCGTCGCCGTTGAGGTCGGCGTTGTCAAATTCGGCCTTGACCGCAGCCTGCAGCTTTTCCTGAATCTCTTCCGGGGAAGCCGAAGGTTTTACGGGAAGCTGGGCAAGGGCCGAACCGGCGGCAAAGATTGCAGCAGTGGCGGAAACGATAAGTTTTTTCATTAAAAGTTCCTTTTCAAAAATTAGTAGCTTCTGGCGTAAATAACGTCAATTTCCGCATCCTGTTTGCCGGTCAGCAGACATTCGCCTTTAGTGCCGCTCTGGTCAAACGGAATGCAGCGGATCGTAATTTTCATCGCTTTCAGCAGTTCTTCGGAGTTCGGATCGCCGCTCCATTTGCCGCGAACAAAAGCCACTTTTCCGGCTTTCCCTTCCTCAATCCAAACGTTTGAATTTGCAAAATATTCCTCAAACTCCTTTTTTGTTTTGATGTCGGTGCGGACATTCTTTTCCAGCCGGGCTCTGGCTTTTGCAAACATTTCCTTTTGCAGCTTTTCCAGGCGTTCGGCAACGGTACGGACAAATTCGTCCCGTTTGACGACGGTTTTGCCTTCCGGTGTTCCGAGGCGGATGCGTTCTTTGACCATTACGTTGTCTTCGGCAACGTCGCGCGGGCCGATTTCCAGAATAACCGGAGCGCCCTTGCGGGTCCATTCCCAGAACTTGTCAACGCTCTTGCGGTCGCGTTTGTCGATTTTGATACGGATTTTTTCGCCGAAAGGCGCCTGCCGCAAAAGTTCTTTTTGCAATCCTTTGATATATTCCATAACCGTATCTTCGTCAGCGTCATTCTTAATGACCGGTACGATGACAATCTGATACGGCGCAATCTTCGGCGGTACGACCATGCCTTCGTCGTCGGCATGAGTCATGATGACTCCGCCGATAAGACGGGTAGAAACGCCCCAGGACGAAGTATAGGCATATTCCTGCTGATTGTTTTTGTTAACGAACGAAATGTTTGCTGATTTGGCAAAATTCTGTCCGAGAAAGTGCGAGGTTCCTGCCTGCAGGGCTTTGCCGTCCTGCATCATGGCTTCAACGCAATAGGTGTCGACAGCACCCGGAAATTTTTCATGCTCGGGTTTGCGTCCGCAGATGACCGGCATGGCCAGCGTGTCTTCGCAGAGTTCACGGTAAGCTTCCAGCATGCGGGTCGTTTCTTCCTCTGCTTCTTTGGCGGTTGCATGGGCGGTATGCCCTTCCTGCCATAAAAATTCACGGGTTCTGAGAAACAGGCGGGGGCGCATTTCCCAGCGGACGACATTGGCCCATTGGTTGACCAGCACCGGCAGATCACGGTACGACTTGACCCACTTGGAGAAAGAGTCGGCAATAATCGCTTCCGAAGTCGGACGGACAATCAACGGCTCGTCAAGTTCCGAATCAGGAACCAGCTTGCCGTCTTTCATCGACAGGCGCGAATGCGTAACAACGGCCATTTCCTTGGCAAAACCGTCAACATGCTCGGCTTCTTTCTGAAAAAAGGAAAGCGGGATAAACATTGGAAAATAACAGTTTTCGTGGTCTGTCGATTTGATTTTTTCGTCAAAGACGTCACGGATGCGCTCCCAGATGCCGTATCCCCACGGCTTAATGACCATGCATCCCGGACTGGACGAATTTTCGGCCATGTCTGCTTCTGAGACGACGTTTTGATACCATTCCGGATAGTTTCCGGCTCTTGTATTTTTCAATGCCATTTTCATATTCCTTTTTTAATATCGCAATTAAAAACCCGCAGCCCCAATGCCGCAGGTAACGCCCCAATCTAGCAGAGAAATTTTTATTTGTGAATAGTTATTTGCACAAAAAAAGTTCTTGTGTCGAAAGACCGAAGGCAGAAGACATGCAAATTGTTGCCCAAAAAAAATCCCATCTTCAAAAGATAGGATTTATAAAAGATTATTATCGTTGCATCTGTTGTGTCTGCATTTGTGCCGGATTGATTTTTTGTAAACCTTTTTGCCCCATAAACAATCCGTGTTGCTTCAGGTCTGAAACATGTTGTTTCATGAAAGCCTGTTCATGATCTTCCAAAGATGAACCTTTTGCTTTTTTTTGCAGCAAATCTTGATAAACCCTGTTTTCGATAACGACATTTCGAAGCATGGATTTTTCCTGGCTGATGACGCGTGCGCGTTCAATTCCCGAGGCTGCGCCACAACGATTAATAAATATTTTTTGTACATTATCGATATATTTTCTCTAAAAATATTTGGTTTTGTCTATAAATGATGGGCATACGTTTTGTCTACAATAAATATGTATACAGAACGAACTAAAATCGGGAGGAAATTTTACAAAATAAAACTCCCCGCTTAAATAATTCCTACGCAGCGGGGAGTTTTATAACCGGCGTTTTGTGTTACAAGATGTTCATGACTTCCTTGACCGCTTTGCGGTTGGATTTGTCTTTCATAAATTCGTCGCGGTATTCTTCGCGCGCGGCTTTGTGCTTTTTCATCAGTTCGGCACGGTCTTCCGCCTGTTCAAGCGCCAGGCTGCGGTTTTCTTCGGCCTGGTCGCGCAGCAGTTCTTTCAGGTTGTCCGGCAGTTGCGATTTTTTGATTTTGTACAGGGCTTCCTGATAATCTTCGTCAATGTCGTGTCTTTCGTTTTCCAGCCAGTGGCCCTTGTTTTTCATTTTCTTGTCGTGACGGTCTTTGTGTTCGGCTTTTTTGTCCTTAATATGGTCTTCCGCGTCGCCGGTCTTTTCCTTAACGTATTTTTTCGCATTATTGTATTTTTCTTTCGCATAGTCCCGGGCATCCGAGGCTTTGTCCGAAATGTAGTCTCCGGCTTGTTCGGCTTTGTCGCCCGCATAGTCTTTGGCATTGTCGATTGCATTGTTGTAGTTGTCCTGAGCGCGGGTTTTGTATGCTTCGCTCGGGTTGGTTGCCATCGCGGCCGGCGCTTCGTCGCTGACCTGGTTGTTCGTCTCCAGAAAACCGCGGTGTTTGGCATCGGCCTGGCCGGCTCCGGCAATAAGTGCCGGCAGCACCAGAGAGAGTACCATTGCTGATTTTTTCATCTTGATTTCCTTTCTAAGAGAGTGTTTTTTTCATAAATAAAACAAGTTCAATATAATCAGCGGTCAAACCAAAAACAACCGTAATAATCTGAGCGGAATTAAATAAATTTTCTTGCCAAGACGAAAGAACTATATTACACCTTTAAATGTAGTTGCCCTGAAAAAGCTTCTATAAATAAAGCGTATCAACCTGTTTGTGAAAAGGATAAAGTTATGGCAACAGGAACAGTAAAATGGTTTAATAACAAAAAAGGTTATGGCTTCATCACCCCTGATGAAGGCGGTAATGACATCTTCGTTCATATTTCGGCTGTTCAGGCCGCCGGTATGAGAACTCTCAACGAAGGCGCCAAAATCAGCTACGAGCTGGCGACCGAAAGAGGCAAAACGGTTGCCGGAAGTCTTAAGGTAGTCGAATAGTTTACCGGCCGTTTTACGAAAAAATTAAGCTCCACAATTCCTGCGGAGCTTTTTTTATTGCGGCTTACGCGCTTTTTAAGTTTTTCAGCACTTCTTGCCTGTCGTTGAAAGGCAGAACTTTTCCCTGTACAATCTGGCCTTCTTCGTGTCCTTTGCCGGCCAGCAGAACAATGTCGCCTTTTGCCGCGTTGTCCATGGCGTATTTAATCGCTTCGCCGCGGCAGCCGATTTCACAGGCCTCCGGTACGGCGGCCATAATCTGCTTCCTGATCTCGGCCGGATCTTCAAAACGCGGATTGTCGTCGGTAACGATTATTTTGTCGGCAAGCTTCCCGGCCAGAGCGCCCATCTTCGGGCGTTTGGTCGTGTCGCGGTTGCCGCCGCAGCCGAAAACAATCCAGAGCTTTCCTTCCGAGTGATGCCGCAGCGATTTCAGAGCGTTTTCAATGCCGTCCGGCGTATGCGCAAAGTCGACGTATATGCTGGCGCCTTTGGCCGTGGTGCCGACCAGTTCCATGCGTCCTTCCGGATTTTTCAGTCCGGGCAGGGCTTTGGCGGCGGTTTCTTTGTCAACCCCGGAAGCTAATGCCATTCCCAGAGCGCACAGGGCGTTCCATGCTTGGAAAGAACCGGTAATTTGCATCGGTATACTGTAACGGCGGCCGAAAATTTCCAAATCCAGATCCTGTCCCGTCTGATGCAGATTTTGTCCCAACAGTCGCAGTTCACTGCCTTTTTCACCGTAAGAACATACTTTCAGGCCGCGTGCGGCGCAAAGTGCGGCAATTTTTTCAAATTCGGGAATGTCTGCGTTGATAACGGCAGCGGCGCCGTCCTCAGCATAGTCTTCAAACAGTTTCATTTTGGCTTGAAAATAGTTTTCCATGGTTTTGTGAAAGTCAAGATGATCCTGTGTCAGGTTGGTAAAACCGACGGCTTTGAATTTGAGTCCGGCCAGCCGATGCAGAGCCAGACCATGGCTCGAAGCTTCTATCGCAACATGCGTAACGCCATCGTTAGCCGCTGCGCTGAGCTTTTCAAACATGGTTACGTTGTCGGCGGTTGTCCAGCCGGTATATTCGGTTTTGTTTTTGGTGCGAATGCCCAGCGTGCCGAGGCTGGCAGCCTCGAAACCTGCAAAATCCCATATCTGTCTCAGAAACGAAACGGTTGAAGTCTTGCCGTTGGTTCCGGTTACGGCGGCAAATACCGCGGGCAGGGGCTGAAACAGGGTTTTGTTGATTTCGCCGAGCAGAAGCGGTGCGTCTTTACGGCACACAACCGGAACCGAAAGGGACAACGCCTCATCGTCAGTCAGAACGGCAGCGGCGCCGCGGCGAACGGCATCTTCGGCATATTGCCGGTTAAGTTCTGCCGAACCGGTAAAAACCGCAAACAGATCGCCTTTTTCGACTTTGCGCGAATCAACGGCGGTTTTTGGGAATTCAATGTCTTTCTTACAGTCTTTCAAAATCTTTGACAACAGCATGGTAAAACCCTTTCCTGACCAAAATATTCGTTATTGTAGCGCAAAAAGCGGCCTTTTAAACCGTTATTTTGAGATTTATGCAATAAAAAAAGCCGGCACGTCATGTACCGGCTCTTTCTTGGCAGATATGGCTTAGAATTCTTCCTGCAGTTCAAAGAAATAAGCCTGCGGATGATCGCAAACCGGACATTTTTCCGGCGCTTTCGGGCTTTCTACGCGATGGCCGCAGTTGGCGCATTCCCAAATGACCTTGGTCGGACGTTCAAAAATTTTGCCTTCGACCAGAGAGTCCAGCAGAGCCTGATATCTTTCTTCATGGCCTTTTTCAATTTTGGCAACGGCTTCAAAGAGATAGGCAATTTTGGTAAAACCTTCTTCATGAGCTTCTTTGGCCATACGGTCATACATGTCAGTCCACTCGTAGTTTTCGCCGGCGGCAGCGTCCTTGAGGTTGGTCATGGTATCCGGAACGGCGCCTTCATGCAGCAGTTTGAACCAGATTTTTGCATGTTCTTTTTCGTTGTTGGCTGTCTGTTCAAACTTGTCGGCAATAATGTTGTAGCCTTCCTTTTTTGCCTTGGAGGCATAATAGGTATATTTGTTGCGAGCCATAGATTCGCCGGCAAATGCTTCCATGAGGTTTTTCTCGGTTTTAGATCCTTTAAGTTCCATAGTTCTCTCCTTGAAACGTCTTCTAATTATGTTTTTGACAATGCTGACAAATACCTTTGAAGGTAATGTCATGGCTTATTACCTGTAACCCTGTTTTAACCAGAACTTTTTGGTTCAGGTCAGGTGCAACTTCACAGGGCACATCGTAAACTTTATTACATTTAATGCAAACAAAATGATAATGGTTGTGCGTATTATGATCAAAATGAACGGAACCGTCCAGTCCCTCGACTTTGCGAATCAGACCGGCTTCCGCCAACTGGTTCAAATTGCGGTAAACCGTTGCCAGACTGATGTTCGGCAGCTCCTTTCTCATTTGCTCATATACAAAGTCGGCAGTCGGATGACACATATTTTCCTGCAGAACTTTGAGGGCAAGCTCTCGTTGTTTCGAGTAATTCATTTTGTTCTCGCTAAAAGTAATAACAATTACTGTTATTGTTTATATTTTATTTTAAAATATTGTCAATAATAATTTTTCAGATTATTTATATATCAGAAAATGAAAATGTTTTATTACAAGGAGAATATCATGAACGGTGTCGAAATAAAAAAAGACATTTACTGGGTCGGCGTCAAAGACTGGAATCTGGTTGAATTTCACGGCTATGCCACGCCCCACGGCTCAACTTATAACTCATATCTGATTATGGACGACAAGATCACGTTGGTCGACGGCGTAAAGCATTATATGTCTGACGAAATGATTGCCAGAGTCAAAAGCCTGACCGATTTCTCCAAAATCGAATATGTTATTGTCAATCACGTTGAAATGGATCATTCCGGCAATATTCCGGTCATTATGAAACTGGCACCGCAGGCAAAAGTCGTCACCAATGTGGCCGGCAAGGCGGCTCTTGAGGCTCATTTTGACACGGCCGGTTGGAATTTTGAAATTGTCAAAACCGGCGACGTCCTTAATATCGGCAAACGCAATCTTGAATTTATGACAACGCCGATGCTGCATTGGCCCGATTCTATGATGACCTACGTCAAAGAAGACAAACTGCTGCTTTCCAATGACGGTTTTGGCCAGCATTACGCAACCGACAGCATTTTCGTCAAAGATGAGCCTTTCGATGTTGTTATGCAGAATGCCAAAAGCTATTATGCCAACATTCTGTTTCCTTTCGGCGCTCAGGCAGAGAAGGCTTTAAACACGGCCGGCAGTTTGGGCCTGGATATTGATATGATTGCGCCGTCTCACGGCTGCATCTGGTGCGGAGAAAAGGAAGTCGACGCCATTATCGGCGCTTACGCTTATTGGGCCAGTGGCGAAAACAAGGGCAAAGCCGTCATCGTCTATGATACGATGTGGGGTGCGACAGCAACGCTGGCCGAAGCCGTTATGTCTGTCTTTCAGGATGCAGGCATTCCGGTTGTCAAACATTGTCTTGCCGTAAAGAACGTTTCTGAAGTCATGGTCGATTTCCTTGACGCCAAATATGTCTGCATCGGTAATCCGACTCTCAACAACCAGCTGTTTCCCCGGGTTGCCGGTTTCGTAACCTATATGAAAGGTTTGGCACCGAAAAACAAAAAAGGCTTTGCCTTCGGCTCTTATGGCTGGAAACCCGGTGTCGTCAACCAAATCCAGCAGGTTTTCGAAGATCTGAAATGGGAAACGGTTGCACCGTTTGAAGAAAAATATACGCCTAAAGGCGATACGGTAGAAAAAATCAAGGAACGCGTCCGCGAAATGATTGCTTAACAATAAGCGTTCCGATACAGCGAAATTAAGCCCTCAAAGATTTGTTTCAAAAAATCTTGAGGGCTTAAGTCTTTTTAATTCGCTGCCTTATTGTAAAAAGCAATGTCTTGCAGTTCAAAACCCAAAAAATCATTAACGCCATAATACTGCATAAAATCAAAATAAATATTCAAATCATAAATTCGCCTGAAAATTACGGGATAATGTTGATCGGAATTCCAGAGATAATAAACATATCTATACTCTTTTTCATACTTTGAAATGGTAACAGGTATCCAGTTGCCGTTGGATATTTGAACGGCAGAAATGATATATCCGTTTATAGAGGACAGAGGTTGAGTTCCCTTTTTCAGTATTTCCTGCTGCCCCGGTTGAAGATAAATTACCGGATAACGAAAAGTTTTTCCGTCATCGACTCTTATAATCAACTCATCATTTTCATAAAGTACCTGTACCAAGGCATATCGATAAGTTCCAAAACGGTCTTCAGCAAAAAAATCATTGGAAGACGGATTGTCAAAAATTGATAACCCTGCAGAAAAAGTTCCCTTTTGTCCAAAAACATCAACAGATGTAATTTCAGGCATAAAATCGTTTTCAGCGAAAAAATATCGACCTTGCTTTATCATTTGGTTTCCGACTTTGGTACATCCGTTTAAGAAAGCGCCATGATATAATAAATCATAACCAAGCTCTCCGGTTAGATTAAAATCTTTCAATATGCATGTATATTGAAACTTTCGTAATTCTCTGCCGAACCCCCATAAATTTTGAGGAGTATTGTCAGAATCCTTTTTTAAAACAACCGGATAAAATTTATTACCTTTATATATTACGGACACCTTATTTTTCTTTGCCTTATCAATATATTCTTCTTCAATTTCGGATAAAGAATAAGTCAAAGAAGCTTTCTCGTTTCCTGTAATTTCTAAACATAATTCTTTTGTATCGTCGTTGTAAGATGCCTGACAAAGAGAATACAGAAGTTCACCATACATTTTTTTTGAAACGCCAAGATAAACAAAGGAAATATTGGCTTCCTTGTCATTTTCGCTAGTAGTCATGTTCGTCCCGGAAGAACCGGAGGAACAAGCGGCAGTGACCATGATCAAACCTGCCAGAAATAATAAATTCTTCATAATCGCTATAAATTTAAAGTTTTGACATTTTTATGCTTAGCGTATTTTTTCGGAAAAATCTAGACAAAGCGTAAAGTTAGTCACTTGTTTTTGTGCATAAAGCGGATAATTGTGTCAAATTTCAGAAAAACCGGGCGTTTCGAGCGTTTATAAGCGGTTATATTTTTTGTGCATTTCTCGGGAAAACCTTGACAATGCCCGTCAAAAGAGTATTCCTGACGCCGGAATTTTTTAGAAAATATATTCAAGAAGAGAAAACTGATGTATGGAATTATTAAAAGACTTTTCGTTTCCTACGGTCTGAATTTTGCCCCTAAATTATATGAAGTCATTCGCAGCAAAGGCTACAATACGCAGTATTTTAGGCGTGACGCCGTGGCCGGATTGACTCTGGCCATCATTTCCATTCCTTTGGGCATGGCTTTTGCCATAGCTTCCGGCGTCAGTCCCGCGCAGGGGCTTTATACGGCGGTTGTCGCCGGTTTTTTCATAGCGCTGCTCGGCGGCTGCCGTTATCAAATCGGCGGTCCGACCGGCGCTTTTGTGGTCATTATTTTCAATACGTTGCAGCAGTATGGTTATGCCGGCCTGACCATGACCATGCTGATTGCCGGAATCGTTATGATTGCCGCCGGTTATCTCCGACTCGGCACGTATATTAAATACATTCCGTACCCGGTGGTTGTCGGTTTTACGTCCGGCATTGCCGTTTTGCTGTTTTCAACGCAGGTTAAGGATATGCTTGGTTTGGATATAGCCTCTGTGCCGGCCGAATTTCTGCCCAAATGGCGCGTCTATCTTGAAAACCTCGGAAAGTTCAGCTGGACGGCCGTTTTTATCACCGTTTTGTCTTTCGGCATCATTTTTTATGTCAAGTTCCGCCGTCCGACACTGCCGGCATTTCTGCTCGGCGTTGTCGGTTCAACGTTGATTGTTGCGCTGTTTTCGCTGCACATAGATACCATTGGCAGCAAATTCGGCGGCATTCCACATTTTATTCCGCTGCCGAAAATTCCCGAATTTGATATTGATTTAGCCTTAAAGGTTATACCGAGCGCTTTGGCCATCGCTTTTCTGGCCAGCATCGAATCATTGTTGAGTGCAACCGTTGTCGACGCCATGAGCGGCGACAATACCAATGCCAATGCCGAACTTATCGGGGAGGGGATTGCTAATTTAGCCTGCGCCTGCTTTATGGGAATTCCGGCTACCGGCGCCATTGCCCGCAGTGCCACCAACGTTAAGGCCAAAGCCTATTCGCCGGTTTCGGGCATAATGCAGTCGGTTTTCATTTTGCTGTTTATGCTGCTGCTTTCTCCGGCAGCCCAGTATATTCCGCTGGCCTGCCTGTCGTCGGTATTGGTTATCATAGCATATAATATGTTCAATTTTCCTAAGTTCTGGCACCTGCTGCAAGGCCCCCGCGGTGACCGTATTACGCTTATTGTCACGTTTCTTCTCACGGTCATGGTCGATCTGAACACGGCCATCAGCGTCGGTTTTATTATGTCGAGCGTCATTTTTATGCACCGCATGAGCCGCGAAATTGAGGTTGCCAACGATGAAAGCGTTCTGGAATATGTTTCCCGCGGCCAGGACATCAGCGATACGCTGAACGAAAAAGGTGTCATCTCGCTGCGTTTGTCAGGCCCGTTGTTTTTCGGAGGGGCTTCGCAAGTCTCAATGTTTTTCCGCCAAATGCACGATGTGCCGAAAGTCCTGATTTTCCGCATGGGTTCGGTTCCGGTCGTCGATGCCAGCGGCGCCAATATTCTGGTTGAGTTTATCCGCAAGTTGAAACAGTACGATACCAAGATTATCTTTTCTCATCTGAAAGCCCAGCCGCGCCGCGTTTTGCATGATGCCCTGACCAAGGAAGGACTGATAAAGGATATTTCGACAGCCTCAAACTTTGAAAATGCCGTTAAAATGACCAAACGCTACCTGCGCAAACTTGAGGCTGATAAAACGGATAAATCAGTTGATTTTTAGTCGTTTTAAGTAATAATAAGAACAAACTGAAAGAAAGGATTAAGATTATGACCATCGTTTTGAGTTTGTTGCTTCTGCTGGCTGTCGTTTTTCCGGCCTACGCCAACCCGGCCTGCGCCGTTTGTACGATTGCGGTCGGCGCCTCTCTGGAAATTGCCCGTTCGTTAGGTGTGGATGACAGCGTCGTCGGCGTTTGGGCCGGTGCGTTTCTGGCATTGATTGGCTTTTGGACCATCAAATGGTTTGATAAAAAAGGCTGGAACTTCAAAGGCCGCGACTGGACGATTATTGCCGTTTCCGTTGCCATGATTGGTTTCATGTATATCAGCGAACTGCAATATCATTCCGAAGTTATCGGCATTTTCTATCTCGACCCGTTTCTTTTCAGCACGATTGTCGGCGCATTGGTATTAATCTGGTCTTCGGATTTCTATCAGTGGATGAAAGCCAGCAACGGCGGCCATGCGCATTTCCCGTTTGAAAAAGTTTTGGTTCCGGTTGTTGCCTTGCTGCTGGCCAGCGCTTATTTCTATTACTATCCGCTTTGCCAGGAAACCGGTGCCGATTTATACAATTTTTAGGAGACAGTCATGAATAAGGCTAAAAACGTTAAGGAATTCGTCGAACGTATTGACAGCACCAAGAAGGTAAACCCGAAAGATTTGTCTTCGGATCAGGATTTGACCATTGCCATCATGAATCTGATTTCCATTGAGGAACATCTGGTCTTTTCCGGCGCCAAAACCGGCAAAAACTCTTTCTATGACCTGATTGAAGAAATCCGCGAAACCCGTAAGAACCTTATGCAGAAAATAATTCCGGCCTATGAAGGCGAAGTCTGGTGCATATCCAAACACCTGCTTGCGTCATCCATGCGCCTTATGGAAGTCGGAACCAAACAGCAGAGCCTGGGCAACAAGGAACAGGCCTATGACTTGTTCAATAAGGCCTACGATCTTTACTGCCTGTTTTGGGGATTAAATATGAATATGCTGAACGTCGATGACCTCAAATGGGTAAAAGACGACGCAGAAACGGTAAAAAAGCTGACGGCCAGGGTTGAAGAAGCTACGGCCTCGCTTCCGGCTGAAAAACAAAAGGAAGAAGCGCCGCAGAGTGCTTTGGCCAAGATGAAAGCCTTTGTCCGCAAAGCCGTAGATTGCTGCATTGAATAGAAATGATACCCCGGTGCTGTCCCACCGGGGTATTTCATAAATTTGTAAAATTAGTTACAAAATCCGGAATATTCATTCCAATCGCCGCCAACAGCGTCATCGTTACAGTTTGAAGCAAGACTTGCAAAACAACCTTCCGATTCTTCCTTGCTTAAAAGTTTCTTGCTCCCATCCTTATATTCACAATATTTATATTCCGTAGCGTATCTTACATAAGAATAATTAGGAATAGTACAGTTGGGATAACAGTAATTGGTCGAACCCCAGTAGCCATAAATATGTATTCTTCCTTTGTGACACGAATAGCACAAGTTACCGCAACTATCTTTCCCTTTTTCTTCCGGATAATAGTCAGAAGCACAACTTAAAGATGTGCCACTTGCACATGCCGAGCAGCATTTTTTGCAGGATTTAAATTTTTGGATTGATCCGGAGTAACAGGAAGCAGCG
>OJRP01000040.1_pt1 | contig 101627 bp, 91 predicted proteins | sample 1599201 | NCBI WGS metagenome assembly OJRP01 (sample SAMN03922534, study PRJEB24848) | human gut metagenome | isolation source: stool sample | host: Homo sapiens | place: Germany | collected 2010-05
CTTCTCCCTGTTCCTCGGTCTGCAAGGTGGCCTATTCCGACAACTGCCACATCCGCAGCGAGGTCATTTCAAGCTGTCCGAGCAACGCCAGTTGTTCTTATTTTTCTGATTGTTCGTATAAAATCAGTTCTTGGAGCTGCAATTCCGGTTATATACAGTCAGGAAACAGCTGCATAGACCCCTGTGACAACCGTACCGCTGTCATTTCGAGCTGTCCGAGCAACGCAAGCTGTTCTTACTTCTCCGATTGTTCGTCCAAAATCAGCAGCTGGTCTTGCAATTCCGGATATGAAAAATCAGGAAATTCCTGTGTGCAGAAAACCAAAACCTGTTCTGATTACGGTCTCTATTCATCTCCCAGAACCCCTGTCAGAAGTTGGGATTGCACCTATGTAACCCGGAACGGATTAGGCTGTTATGATTGTGTAAAGGCTATTTCCAGCACGGGCTGTCCGTCCGGTTACAGACAGACGAATTGCAGCGGCATGAGTTGTTGCTGCGGTGCCGGACAAAGCTGTAGTGGCGGGGGAATAAGATGTATGTGTCAGATGAATCCGAATTTATAAAAATGGCAAAGGTAAAATTCCCGGTTATCTGCCGGGATTTTTACCAATCGGATTTTGCTGTTTTTATTGGACAAAATATTGACTTAATAAGGCGGTTCTGTTAAGGTTAAATAAGAATAACAACAGGAATAACGCCATGAGTCTGCGGCAGAAAGCGGAGAAAATAAAAGGAATCAAACAAAGTATGCGCAAAGCCGCATTAGTCGGTTTAGCTTCATTGGTTACGACGACGGCGCTTGGCGAGGAAAAAAGGGAATGGGAAGCGTCGTCCGATAATGCAAAAATTCCTGCCGGTCAGGTTGCCGAAAGCAAGACAGACTGTGCCTGTTATATTAACAATCTGCTTCTTGACGTTGAATCCCCGGTTTCGCAAATATATAAGGTCAGCCGCAACAAGGCTTTTTATTCGCCTTACCTGGACGGCGGTGCCGGCGGCATTGTCTTTACCCGGTTCCATATCAGTGATGCCGATGCTTTTGGCAATGCCAACAATACTTATCCCGAAAAATTTTCCAAAGCATTGCAGGATTTTGCGTCACGAGCTAAAAATTTTGGTTATAAAGGCGAAATCAAAAATCTGGACGATGTAGCGCGTTGTCTGGCTTCTTATGCCGACAGCAGTCGAAAAAAAGAACAGTACATCGGCGAGGCTCTGTCGCAGAACTATGCGGACAGCGGGCTGCAGGCGGCTCAGAACCTGAAAAAAACCGTTGCCGAGTTGAACGAGGCTAATCTTAAAACGGCAAAACACGAGCAGACGCACGCTTCCAACGGCCAATACATGAAAGCGATTAATACCGGCGACGTCCTGCTGACGCCGGGCGGCATTTATTTGGCGCGTATGGCCGACGAACTGCGGGCGCAGATAAAAGGCGGCAATATTCAGGCGTCCGAAAGCGGGCTTGAACGGTTTTTCGCCGATTTCGGCGCCGGATATTATGAACAGTATACATCGGATATTCTCCAAGATGCGTCTTATAACCGGATGTTTGCCTATGCTTTGAACGAAGAGCGGGCGGAACGCCGTATTCCGGCCGAGATTAACAATTCGCTGCTTGGTTTTGAAATGGAGGGCGTTGACAGCCGGGGAAGGACGCACACAATCAACGGCGTGGAAACTTCCCGGGGATTTGTTTTCTTCGGCGGCGAAGATGTTTCGTCGGTTAAAATGAAAAACGGCCGCGTCCTGCCGCTGAACTGTCTGACTGACGCCGACGGCCATGCTCTGAAGGACGACAACGGCCAAAAAATACCGGCGCGGGTAATTTATAATGACGGCAATTTTACTGTTGCCCTGACGGGAAGTGTTTTGACGACCAAAGACATGGATAAAAACCTGAAAGAAGCTCTGCGGTACCTTTTGCGCGATTTGGAACCTTCCGTGCAGAAGATGGTTTTGAAAGCGCTGGACGGACATTGTCGTGTCGATGCTGACAAACTGACCGGAGCGTTGCTTGGCGATTATGATACTCTGATGAAAATGCGCGCCGAAACCGCTAAGGAGAACATTGCCGCGGATTTGCAGTATATCCGCGAGAAAAGGGCCGGTTTTTTGCAGAAGGCCGGGGAAGAAAAATATGCCGGCATGAATTTGGTACGGATTGCTTCGCCGCAGGATGACGCTTTGCAGCTGACGCCGGCAATGTTCCGGCCGTTGCAGGCAGAACGGAAATAAAGAAATTTTTAAGCGTGTCCGGCTTTGGCGACCAGCCGGGTCAGGTCAATGCCGAGCGATTCGATGGCTTTTTGCCATTTTTCTTCGTCTTTGGTTCTGAAAACCAGCTCCGGCGTCGGATTGGCTACCAGCCAGCTGTTGTTGACGATTTCGTTTTCCAGCTGCTGCGGCGCCCAGCTGGCGTATCCCAGCGCAATCAGGTTTTCTTTCGGTCCCGTGCCGAAAGCAATGTCGGTAATGATGTCAATTGAGGACGAAACCGCGATTTTGTCGTCGATTACCACAGTGTCGGGTTTGATATAATCGGTTGAATGCAGGACGAAACCGCGCACTTTTTCAAGCGGCCCGCCCTGATGGAGGTCAATGGGTTCGATGGGATGTATCGTATTGATCGGAAGTTGGTTAGCCAAATCAGCAAAGGAGAATTCTTTGATTTTTTTGTTCACAACGAAACCCATTGCCCCTTCTTTGGAGTGCGAGCAAATATAAATCAGCGTGCCGGCAAACCGCTCGTCGTCCATATTCGGCATGGAAACAAGGCATTTCCCGGTAAGATATAAATCGCATTTGTCTGCCATTGATTTTAATACCTGCATAATTACTTTTTATTTACCCAACAGTGCTAGTATAACATATAATTAAGTAACTTAAAAATATTTTTTAAGGGGCGGGCCGTAATTTATGAAAAATTTTTGGATGTCTGTATTGCTTGCCGCCGGTTTATTGCAGGCCGGTTCGTGCCTTGCCGCCGATACGCCTCAGCCGCAGCCGGCGCCGGTCGAAAGCGCGGACGGGGGACTTACTTTTCCGCAGACGGTCAGCAATATGATCGCCGTCGGAAAGTATTTTGATGAAAAATATCCCGATGCCGCAATTGACGAAGACTTTTCCGAAGACGTGGCCGAGAAGTTTCCAAACCTTACCACGCAACAGGTTTTTGACCGGGAAGAAACCATCCGCTTTTGGATAAAGGTTTATCGCGCCGGCAAGGCAATGTATGAAGCCGTCAAGGCCAAAATGCTGCTTCCCGAGGAACCTCCTTTGATTGTGCCCGAAGACCAGTACGACCTGCCCAAAGAGCGCGAATATATTGAGTCGGACGACATGGTTGTTGTGGAAGACTTTAAGAAGGTTCTGTCTTACGGAAGCAATCCGCGCGATTTTGAAGCCTATGCCGCCAAACTTGAGCGAGACCGCGAAAAGGAAGGGAAAAAATCCGATTTTGCCAAATTGAACGGCATGCTGAAAAAGCTTGAATGGAAAAAACTGCCTTTTTACGGCATCATTTACGACGATCCGTTTACCGGTAAGCTCGGCAGCGGCGAATGGATTAAGGCGGACGGGGTTGAAATGCGGCTGATTGCCGAATACAGCACCGTAAACGACCGAAAGGATATCCGGGCGGGCATTCATTTTGACCTTGAAAAAGACTGGTTTGTTTTGGCGCAGAACTATAAGGGATTTCAAAAGCCGCGCTTTTCTTTTGAAGGATCCGAAAATCTGGCCTCTGCCGAATATTTTTATCCCGTGCCGCTGCGTCTGTCGGCCGATAACGGCGAAAGCGCCGCCGTCTGGCAGCGGAACTTCATGCTGCCGCTGCAGCTGAGGCTCAAAGACGCTTCACAGCCGTTAAAGCTCAAGGCCGGCGCCGATTTTACGCTTTGCAGCCTGCAATTGGAATGTCGTCCCGTGCATATAGACGCGGAACTGGATCTGCAGGCCGGCGAGGGTTTCTATTCTTCGGTAAATAACTTCATCGTTCAGAGCTTTAATTTTCTGCCTCGGGACAAAACCCCCGTGTTCAGCCTCGAAAAGGCCGTCGTTGACGAAACCGGCCAAAACGGAAGTCAGGTTTTGCGTCTTGAGTTTGATGCCGACGAGGAGCTGGACAATTTTGACGTCTATGTCGAAGGTTCGGATAACATTGCCTTTCGGCGGCCACGGCTGGCTGTCGGCGATTTCGGCATTACCGCGCGTGTCGAGCCGCAAAATTCCGGACAGGAACTTGCCGGCAAAACTTTTGAAATTACCGCCCGGCTGAATAATATGGCATTTTTGCGCAAAACCGTAACTGTCGAAAAGGCGTCCGTCTTTGACTACCGTTCCGGCAGTTTGTCGCTGACCTTGCTGCTTACGGCGGTTTTGGGCGGCTTTATTCTCAATTTCATGCCCTGTGTTTTTCCGGTCTTGTCGCTGAAGCTTCTGTCTCTGACCCGTTTCGGCGCCGGACGTCCGGAAAATCTGCGCCGCAATTTCATATATACGGTTTTGGGAATTTTTGCGGCTTTTGAAGTTATTGCGCTGTTTTTGAGCCTGTTGAAACTTGCCGGGCACGGTATCGGCTGGGGTATGCAGTTTCAGAATCCGGGTTTTCTTGTCGTAATGATTTTTGCTGTTGCCGTTTTTATGTCCGTTGTCTGGGGATTTGTCGGTGTCCGTTCGCCGCAGTGGCTGGAAAACAGGCTGTCTTCTGCTGAAGCGCGTGAAAAACTGCCGCATTTGCTTACCGGCATGCTGGCTGTTTTTATGGCCACCCCCTGTACGGCGCCTTATTTGGGAACGGCGGTCGGATTTGCGTTGGCCGGTACGGTTGTCGACGTCTGGCTTGTTCTCAATGCTGTTGCTCTGGGGCTGTCGCTGCCGTATCTGTTGGTGCTGGCCTGGCCGTCGCTGGCCGCGGCTTTTCCGAAACCGGGAGCGTGGATGGAGCGTCTGAACAATATCATGGGCTTTATGTTGTTTCTGACGCTTTTGTGGCTGTTGAGCGTTCTGTTTGCACAGGCGGGATTCTGGCCGGTCTTTCGTCTCGGTTTGTATCTGGCGGTTTTCCTTTTCGTCCTCTATTACCGCCGGGAAGCGCTCGACGCTGTTGACGGTTCGGATTTTGAGCCGGAAATCAAAACCCGTGTCGTCCGTCTTTACAATCGCAGTATTTTATCGGTGTTGTTCTTTATTTTTGCCGTGGCCGCTGTCGACGTTGTGACGCATTTCAACAGAGCGCAGGAGGAACGGACGGCGGAACGGGCCGCATATATCGATTATGACGCGATTTCGTCCAAAATCCGTGCGGGCAGAACGGTTGTCGTTGCCGTCGGCGCCGATTGGTGTCTGACCTGTAAGTATAATGAAGCCGTTGTTTTCAACAATGCCATTGTCGAAAACCTGCTCAAAAACAGCAATACCGAATTGATAGAGGTTGATTGGACGTCATATAATCCGGAGGTTTTGGCTTTTATGAAAAAATTCGGCCGGCAGGGGCTGCCCTTCTATGTGGTCTTTTCACCGATGGTGCCGGACGGAATGGTTATGCCCGAAGTCCTGAGCGAACGGACGTTAAGTAAAATTCTTCGCAGCATATCCGACTAGGCGCAGTTGAAATAGCGCCCGAAAATCTCTCTGATAAACCCCTTGGGTTTCCGGTCCAGAAAAACGGACGGCTGCACATGGAGCCGTTTCATGGCGGCGGCGTTGAGTTTGGCTTCTTTCTCGGTAATGATGTCTTCTCTTTTCAGGCCGTAGATTTTGCCGCTGACTTTCGGCAGCTGGCTGAGCCTGATTTTTCCGCCGTGCCACATGACGCTGCCCCGAACCTCAACACGGCTCAGGTTCATGTCTCTCATCGGAACGATCGTAATATTTTTTTCTACGACGATTTTTTCTTTTTCAGTGTGAAAATGCCCGCAGGCGTTGTGCGACAGAAACTGAACGATATTTTCCGGCATCGGCAGATCGCCGCTGATGCCGTGGGTTGTTACGGGAAGTTTGTCATAAGAGGAAATCAGCGGTTCTGCCGCCGTATCGTTGTTGAAACGAAACTGTCTGGCTCTGACGCGGCTCCAATCCAGACCGGCGACGACGTTCCTGCCGTCTGCCGTAACCCTGCCGTTGATGAGTTTGGTACGGGTTTTTTCGTCATAACTCTTCTGGCTCTCCAGAAGCTGTCCGCTTGCAATCAGGTAGTCGAAAAATTCACGGACGCTCTTACATTTCTTGTTGTTCAAATCCATTGACCGCCACCGTAATTGTTCTTACTGGACAAATAGTAGCAATATTGTGTCTAATTGTCAAATATTTTCGAAAAAAAAGTTCTTGATTCTGAAACCAATATATTGAATTTTACTGATTTTTCAGAGATGATATTGCATCACGCGCCAGCTTGTCGACACGTTCGTTTTCAGGATGTCCGTTATGCCCCTTGACCCAAACCCAGCGGATTTCGTGTCGGCCGGCCAGCGAGTCGAGTTCCTGCCAGAGATCAATGTTTTTGACCGGGGATTTTTTGTTGCTGGTTCGCCAGTTGTTTTTCTTCCAGTTCGGAAGCCATTGGGTAATGCCGTCCATAACGTAGCGGCTGTCGGTATAAAGCGTAATGTTGCACTCTTTTTTCAGCGCTTTCAGCGCCTCGATGACTGCCGTCAGTTCCATGCGGTTATTGGTGGTTTCCGCTTCTGCACCGCTCAGTTCCTTTTCTGTGTCCCTGTGCCGCAGCAGGGCGCCCCAGCCGCCGGCTCCCGGATTTCCGGAGCAGGCTCCGTCGGTAAAAATTTCAACCCGTATCATCTTTTACTCGCTTCTGAAATATTCGGCAAAGAACTCCTGTTCCAACAGGGCAATGTCTTCACCTTCGCGCATTGCTCTGGCCACGAAGGAACGCAGCTTGTTTTTCGGAATATAGACGCGGAAGTCTTTGGGTGCGGCATGGTCGGCGCCGATAACCCCGTCCATCAGAAAGTCTTCTTCGCTGTAGGGCGAGAGGATGATCGTCACATTGGCAAAACGAATGACGCCGCGCGGCGGCAGCCGCAAATCCGGCCGCGTAATCAGGTTCAGCTGTCCCTCGATGCCGGGAATGGAGTCCATTTGGTTGTAGTTGGAAAAGCGTACTTTGTTATACTCTCCGCCTTTGCCTGTCGAAGAACAGGAAAGGTACAGCTCGCGTGCAATAACGTTGCTGTCGTTTTCGCCGCAGATGGAGAAACTCAGCCGCAGATATTTCTCAGGCGGATTGTCCAGCGACGGCGGATAAACCATATCTTCGACCGCGTTGTCCTGAACCTCCAGATTCTTGTCGGCAATAATCAGCTCGACATTTGGCTGCGGGCGTTTTCCGAACATTCCCGCAATAACCGAATACGGCGCCGGCACGTTGTTGGAACCGGAGCGGATATAGATGTTGTTGCCCATGGTCGTCATCAGGGGAGCCAGTTCCGATTTCGGAATGTAGGTGGCGACAAAACCGTCGCCGTTCTTGTCAACGCTGATAATATGATTGCGCACGCGATTGTGGCTCGGAATGGTGCAGCCGGAAATGGCGTTCTCCAGCCAGCTTAGAAAACGGTGTACGTTCCTGACTTTAACTTTTGCCTTGGCAACGTCGCCGATGTCGCAGTCGCGGCTGCATTCCACGCCCCAGACGATGACGCCTCCTTCCGAATTGCCGAAACCCGAAATGCCCTTGGCTAGATTTTTTCTGTCGTCCTTATGCAGGCTGGTGCCGTTTTTTCCGGTCGAAACGGCCTGTTTAAAATCCAGAAACAGTTCCTCGGTTTGCAAATTGACGATAAAATCGTCAATGGCGTCTTCCCCGAAATAAATCAGCTTTTGAAAAATATCTTCGGCGCGGGACATGTTTTTTCTCCCAGAAACTTAAAAACGGTCTTTCTCTTTTACCGAGTTTACATGATGAATCTTAATTTTGTCATAATGCTTTTTCAGTTCGGCCAACAAGCCTTCAACCAGTTCCTCTGGAGCCGAAGCGCCGGCACTGATGCCGAGGCTGCCGCCGATTTCGGCAAAGTCAAGTTCTGCCGCGCCGTCAATCAGAAAAGCCTTTGCTGCGCCGTTTTTCAAGGCTGTTTCTCTTAATTGTCTCGAATTTGAGGAGTTGGCCGAGCCGATAATGACGACGACGGCGGTTTTGGAGGCCAGAGCCTTGACCGCGCCTTGACGGTTGGTCGTGGCAAAACAGATGTCGCTTCGGCTCATCGCCAGCAGATTTTTGAATTTTTTCCGCAGAATGCCGATAATTTCCGCCGTATCGTCTACGGACAACGTTGTCTGAGTCACAAAGCCGACGGTCGCGTCCTCGGCCAGGGCAAGCTGCTCCGCTTCTGCGGCGGAACAGATGACATGCGCTTTTTCGGGGTGTTTGAGCTGGCCGACCGTTCCGATGATTTCCGGATGGTTTTTCTTGCCGATGACGACGATTTCGGCGCCGTCTTCTTCCAGCCGGGCAATCTGCCTGTGTACTTTGGCTACCAGCGGACAGGTAGCGTCAAGAACCGTCAGGCCGCGGCGTTCGGCTTCTTCGGAAACGTTCCGTCCGACCCCGTGTGCCGAAAACACGACCGGACGCCCGTCGGGAACCTCTGCCAGTTCGTCAATGAAGACGGCGCCCTTGGCGCGAAGATTTTCAATCACAAACTTGTTGTGGACAATCTCGTGCCGCACGAAAACCGGTGCCCCGTATTGTTTCAGCGCCTCTTCAACAATGCCGACCGCCCGCCGTACGCCGGTGCAGAAACCACGCGGTTCGGCGAGATATACGTCCAAAGTCCGTTCGTTCATGATCTTAAAGCTTAATCAGTTGCTGCAACTGCTCATAATCGGGATATTTTTTCAGCGAGCCGAGCAGGGCGTAGGTCGGTTTGGAACTGAAAATTCTGGTGGCCGTATCCCGAATGTCATCCAACGTGACGTTCTCGATTTTTTCAACCATTTCCTTAATCGGCAGAACCCGGTCAAACAACAGCATCTGCCTGGCAATGACTTCCGAAGTGGAAGACGAGCTTTCCAACGCCATCAGCATGCTGGCCTTAATCTGCGCTTTGGCGCGGTTGAGTTCCTTAATGTCGACTTTGTCGTAACAGACTTTTTTAATTTCCTGCGCCACGACCGGAAGCAGTTTTTGCAGCTCGTCAGCCGTCGTTCCCGCATAAATGCCGGATATGCCCGTCTGCGTATGCGAATTGGCAAATCCGTATACCGTGTAAACCAGTCCGAGTTTTTCGCGGATTTCCTGAAACAGGCGCGAAGACATGCCGCCGCCGAACAGGGTCGAGAAAATCATGGCCGGATAATAATGGTCGCTGTTGTAGTCAAAACCTTCAAAGCCCAAAACCACATGCGTCTGTTCAATATCGCGCTTTTCGACATAAAAGCCGCCGACATATTTCTGCGGTTGTGCCGTAAACGAAACGTCAGGCTGCAGGCCGCTCAGGCGCTGTCGGCACATTTCGACGAATTTTTCGTGTTCAAGATTGCCGACCGCGCAGACGACGATGTTTTCGGCTGCATAGTTGGTTTTCAGATAATTTTGCAAAGCCTGTCCGTCGAAGGAACGAACCTTTTCGGCCGGTCCGAGAATGCTTCTGCCCAGCGGCTGGTCAGGAAAGGCTTTCCCCTGAAAATAGTCAAAAATAATGTCGTCCGGGGAGTCAATTGTCTGTTTGATTTCCTGCACGACCACTTCGCGCTCCTTAACCAGCTCTTCTTCGGGAAAGGTCGGATTGAGGATAAGGTCGCTGATGACGTCCAGCGCCAGTTCTGTGTCGTCTTTCAGCATTTTGGCGTAAAAGGCCGTAAACTCGCGCGACGTATAGGCGTTGTTCTGTCCGCCGACATTCTCGATTTCTTCCGAGATTTGCAGCGAAGTGCGGTTTTTTGTGCCCTTAAAGACCATATGTTCCAGAAAGTGGGAAATGCCGTTAATCTTTTCGTCTTCATAGGCGGAACCTGTTTTAATCCAGATGCCCAGCGAAACGGTTTCGGTGTTTGGGCGGGAGCAGGTAACAATTCGTAGTCCGTTGTTCAGGGTAGTCAGTTGTGTCTGCATAAAGAGTTCCTTAGTCAAATTTGTATTTACTAAAATTATATAGGTAGTATATATTGATAAAAATTTATTGCAATAGTTCAGAACAAAGGAGACACAAGTTATGGAAACACCGAGATTTGCCGTTGTCTTGTCGGGTTGCGGCGTTTTTGACGGCAGCGAAATCCACGAGGCCGTCTGCGCGTTGCTGGCGATAGACGAAGCGGGCTGCGCGTATCAGTGCTTTGCGCCCAACACCTGGCAGGCCAAGACCGTCGACCATTTTACCGGCGAAGCTTCCGCCATTGCCGGCGACGCCGACAACCGTAACGTTCTTGCGGAATCTGCCCGCATCGCCCGCGGCAATATTTTGGATTTGTCCGAATTTAATCCCAAAGATTTTGACGCAATCATCTTTCCCGGCGGATTCGGCGCCGCCATGAACTGGAGCAACTTCGCCGTCAGGGGGCCGGCCTGCGAGGTCAATGAGGAAGTCGAGCGCGCGCTCAACGTAAGCTACGAAGCCGGCATCGTCATCGGCGCCATGTGTATTGCGCCGACGGTTGTTGCCCGCGTGCTCGGCAAACATAAAGTTAAAGTGACGGTTGGCAATGACAAGGCCGTTGCCGCCGGCATTGCCAAAATGGGCGCCGTTCATCAAGACTGCGGCGCGGCCGAAGTCTGTGTCGACGAGGAAAACAAAATTGTTACCGTTCCCGCCTATATGCTGAGCAAAAACATTTCGCAGATTGCCGTCGGCGCGCATAATCTGGTAAGCGCCGCGCTGGATTTGATAGAAGCGTGAATTGCGCACAAAATCCTTGCAATCCGCAATTTTTGTTTTATGGTGTAAACAGGTTAAACAATTAGTCAAAATAGGTAGTTGAATTATGAAAGTAAGAACCAGATTTGCCCCCAGCCCGACCGGCTATATGCACATCGGCAACTTGAGAACCGCATTGTACGAGTATCTCATCGCCAAAACCAACGGCGGCGACTTTATTCTCCGTATTGAAGATACGGACCAGAAGCGTTTTGTCGAGGGTGCCGAAGAAATCATTTACAACACGTTGAAAAGAGTCGGCATGAACTGGGACGAAGGACCGGACGTCGGCGGCAATTACGGTCCTTACGTTCAGTCGCAGCGCAAGCCTTTGTATGCCGAATACGCGCATAAACTGGTAGAATTGGGCGGCGCGCATTATTGCTTCTGTTCCGCCAGGGACGCCGACGAGCAGAAAGACGACGAACAAAACATCAAGTTCAAAGATCCCTGCAAGCGCCTGAGCCTTGAAGAGGCGCGCGCCCGCATTGCCGCCGGCGAGCCTTATGTCGTCCGCCAGACCATTCATAAGACCGGAACTTCCATTTTCCATGATGTTGTTTACGGCGACATCGAAATTGATTATGACGAACTGGACGAAGGCGTTCTGCTCAAGTCCGACGGTTTTCCGACCTACAATTTTGCCAATGTCGTCGACGATCATCTGATGGAAATCACGCATGTTGTCCGCGGCAACGAATATATTTCCTCGACGCCCAAGTATAATCTCATTTATGAGGATTTCGGCTGGACGCCGCCGGTTTATGTCCATGTTCCGCAGGTTATGAAAGACGCGCAGCACAAACTCAGCAAACGTAACGGCGACGCTTCGTTTCAGGATTTGGTGGCCAAGGGTTTTCTGCCCGAAGCGGTTTTGAACTATATCTGTCTGCTGGGGTGGAACCCGGGAACCGATGAGGAAATCTTCTCATTAGAAGACTTGAAAAAAGTTTTCAAAATGGAACGCATTAACAAGTCGCCGGCCATTTTCGACCTGACCAAGCTGACCTGGATGAACGGCTGTTATATCCGTGCCCTCAGTCCGGAAGCTTTTCATGAAATGGCAATGCCGTTCTACAAACAGGCCGTCAGCCGCAATATTGACTTTAGGGTTTTGAGCGAGGTTTTGCAGCCGCGTACCGAAGTTTTGGGTCAAATTCCCGAAGAAATCAAATTTTTGGAGAATGTGGCCGATTATTCGGTTGAACTTTATAATAACAAGAAAATGAAAACGGATCCAGAGGTTGCCAAAAGGACTTTGGCTCTGGCTCTGGAAACTTTGAAAGAGCAAACTTCCTGGGACAATGATACCCTGTTCGCCGCGTTGAAAGCGCTGGCAGAGAAAGAAGGCTTAAAGAACGGTCAGATTCTCTATCCGGTCAGAATAGCTTTGTCGGGCAGGGAAACCACCCCCGGCGGCGCAACCGAACTGGCAGTAATTTTAGGTAAGGAAGAAACCTTAAAACGCATTTCCGAAGCTTTGCAAAAATTAGCTTAAAAAAACGAACGCCCTCTCTTTTGAGAGGGCATTGCATAACTAAACATCAGTCTAAAAGTTTTCCCGGGCATAGGCGCCTTTGACCGCCCGGAAGCCGTTAATGTTTCTTTTCCGCAAATAAATCTTTTGCCTTGTCCAGCAGCGTGTCATGCGTGGCCAGATCCGTAAAGGCATGGGTGGGAGCTGTCGGCATCGGAGCCGTCGGCGTAACGTTGATATAATTGATGTCCGGTTTCTTCCAAATTCTGTTCATGGTAAAAATGATAAATGCCGCCGGAAAAATGAAAAATGCTACCATAAAGAAATCGGGGCCGAACAGGCTCATGCCGGCGGAAACGATAATCGGGCCAGAAATCAGGCCGATGCTTTGCGCCAAAATCAGCATGCCGCTGATATGCACGCGCTGGGCGTCGGTAACCAAATCGTTGATATGCGAAACCGAAATCGGATACAGGGTAAAAGTGCAGGCGCCGAGCAGCATGGTCAAGGCTGCCAGATACCAGCCGCCTTTAATGACCAGTAGGTCTGCCGCCGGAACAATAAAGCCGAGCGCACAGCAGATATAAAACAACACATGGCGGCGGTCGGTCAGGTCTGAAAGGCGCCCGAGCGGAATTTGCGCCAACAGCCCGCCGAATACGCCGAAAAACATAAACATCGACACGTCTTTAATGCTCATTCCGATACTTGAGGCATAAATGGTGCCCAAAAGATAAAAACTGCCGACCAAAATCCCGCTGACGATGCAGCAGGCAAAGCCGACCGGCGAAATTTTAAAGGCTTCGCGGACAGACGTCGAGCGAAAAATCTGGATGTTCGGCGCCGGCAGAGCCGTCAGCGAAACCGGAATCAGTGCAATCGAGAAAATAATTGAAATCAGGATATAAACCAGTGTGCCGGACGGATCGGGAATGTTCAGCGACAGCTGGCCGATACTGGCTCCCAGATAGGTCGTTACCATGTATAAGGACATGATCAGTCCGCGGTTTTTGTTGGTTGCCCGCGTATTAAGCCAACTTTCCAGACACAGGTTGATGGTGCCGATGCAGTATCCTTCGCCGAAACGCAGAAACGGCCACAAAAACAGGTTGCCGGTAAAAACGTGCAGCAGGACCAGAGCCGAGAGCAGGGAGGTAAAGGCCGAAAAGGCCCGTATGTTGCCGACTTTGTTGATAAATTTGTAAGCGCTGAGCGAAGCGGTAATACTGCCGAGATAGTAACAGGCCAGAACCAGTCCGGAAACGAACATCGGCGTATCTGACAGATTGAGCTGCAGAGCAAATGTCGAGTTGAGTGAAGCGTAACCGCAGCAAACCAGCGTCGTGCCGGTTAAAAATGCCGTCAGCGGAGAAACTGCCGCTTTCAGCGCCGTCCAGAAAGACCTGATAATTTCCATTGCCGCTCCTGCAGAAAAAATATGGAACAAACTGTTCTTGTTTGTTCCATACTAGCCGGCGATTGGTAAAAAAATCACCAAGATTTATTTGTTTTTCAGGTTTTCGATTTCTTTTTTCATTTCCTTATGTTCTTCCATGATAGTTTTGTGATCGTCCGTAATCTGTTTATGTTCTTTCATAATCCGGTCATAATCGTTCATGATTTTTTTATGGTCTTCCATAATCTGCTGATGTTCTTTCATGATTTTTGCGTCATTGTCCGACATGTCTTTGTGCTCCTTCATAATTTGGTTGTGTTCGTTTTTGACGGCGCTGACGTCGTTCATCATCTGCTCATGCTGTTTCTGCATGGTTTCCGACATGGACATCTGCGCGCCGGCTCCGGTAATGCCGCTCATCAGCGCCACGGCGGAAACGGCGGCAAGCGCTAAAGCTTTTTTCATGTTCATACTCCTGAATTGGGATTGTCAATTAAACGAAACCCGATATATATTCAAAGCAGACAAAATCAATGTTTTTAGACTTAAAGGCTATAACGGGGAAAAGGATTATGAGCGTCAAACAGGTAAGCACCGGCATTATCCGGCATAACGGCAGAATTTTAATCGGACAGCGCAAGCGCGGCAAACCGCAGGAATTTCTGTGGGAGTTTCCGGGCGGCAAGCGGGAACCCGGCGAAACCATGCCGGAATGCCTTTATCGCGAGCTGAAAGAGGAGTTCGGCCTTGAAACCGAAATCGGCGATTTTATCATGACTTCGCCATATGACTATGAAACCGGCTCAATCGTTTTGCACGCTTATTTTGTTTCCGCTCACGATGCCGAAATTAAAAAGCTTGATGCGCATGAACAATACAAATGGGTGACGCCGTCAGAACTGTCCGATTATGAATTTGCGCCGGCCGACCGTCCGATTGTCGCCGCATTGCTCAAATCCGGTCTCCTTTAGCCGAGCAGCAGTGCCACTGCCGCTTTTTTCAGCAGGTCGGCATTATACAGCAGCGACAGTTCTTCGTCTTTGCTTAAATCCAGTTCCAAACGGTGATTCAACCAGTTTTCCAGCTTTATCCTGGCCTTGTCCGCAACTTCGCGGGAAAATTCCGGAGCCGGTCCGTTTACCGGCAGCATAAAGATATGCAGGTTGGCCATCGTATTGTCGCTTAACAGCAATTCGACGCCCTGTGCCGAAACTTCCGTCCTGCCGAGTTCTTGTTCGTAAAAAGCGGCTTTCTGCATAATCTGCGGAACGTTCAGTTCTTCCGGAATTACAAAGTAGTTGTGCCTTTTGGCCCATCGGCCCGCGCTGACCCGTGACGTAAGCATTGAAATCGGAATGGAAAACATCAGCCCGACGGTAATCGGCAGCATCCACCAGAACAGTTGTCTGGCATAAAGGGCAACGACAACCGTCGTGACAATGCCGAGCACGGTGTGCCATATGTGGCGTTGAAAAGCTTCTTTGCATGAAGTGCCTCGGTCGCCGCGGTTTTGCGTACTCCAGCCGACGGCGTGTCCCGTGAAAATTTCCAGTACAAACTTGCTCTGGAACATCATCATAATCGGGGCGGAAAGGGCGCTCATGACAATTTCGGCCAGCATGCTCTTAAAAGCGCCGCGGGTTTTTTTCTCGTTGATATAATAGATAATCAGTCCCAGAAATTTCGGAAAAATCAGCATGAACATCGACAGGACAAACAGTGCGATCGTACCGATTTTGTCAAATATCGGCCAGGTTGGGAACAAAGTGTGCACTTCCGGAAAATAAACCGGCGGAAAAATGACCCGCCCAAGCGCAATCGCCAGACCAACCAGCAGAAAACACAGCCATATCGGCGATGACAGATAAGACATGATGCCGATGGTAAAATGTATACGGCTGACCGGATGCAGATGCTTGGAAAGCAGAATTTTGATGTGCTGCATGTTTCCCTGACACCAGCGGCGGTCGCGGCCGGCAAAGTCAATCATGGTCGGAGGCGGCCCTTCGTAACTTCCCTTCAGCTCCGGCAGCAGCCAGGCCGACCAGCCGCCGCGGCGGATAAGCGCGGCTTCGACAAAGTCGTGGCTCAGAATATGCCCGCCGAAAGGCGCTTTGCCTTCGAGAACCGGCAGGCCGCAGCATTCCATAAATGCCTTGACCCGGATAATCGCGTTGTGCCCCCAGTAGTTGCTGTCGCCGACCTGCCAGTAAGCCAGACCGGCCGCCACAATCGGGCCGTAAACCTTGCCTGCGAACTGTTGCATGCGGGCGAAAAGCGTATGTCCGCCGACGGTCATCGGCGGCGCCTGAATAATGCCGGTATGCTGATTGTTTTCCATCAGCTGTGCCATTTTCAGCATGGTTTTGCCGTTCATCAGGCTGTCTGCGTCCAGAACAATCATAAAGTCGTAATAACAGCCCCATTTGACGCAGAAATCTTCAATATTGCCGCTTTTTCGCGCCGTGTTCTTTGCTCGGCGGCGGTAATAAAGGTTGATTGTTTCCGGCATCAGCTTTTTTGCTTCCAGCCAGTAGCGTTCTTCCTCAACCCAGAGTTTCGGATTGGTGGTGTCGCTCAGAACGAACATGTCAAAGGATTTTCCTTGTCCGGTCTTGTCCAGATCGTCGGCCATGGCCAGCAGGTTGGCGAATACGTCACGCGAACACTCGTTGTAAACGGGCATCAGCACGGCTGTCCGGGTCGAGAGTTTTGTGTCTTCCGGAACCCAGGTTATGCCGGGAACACCGCGCCGAAACAGAAGTTCGAAAAATCCGAAAATACTGGACCAGAAAAACAGCGCAATCCATGCAAAGGTAAGCACAAACAGCGCCACCATCAGAAATTTGGTCAGCAGGGCGGAGTCCGTCGGAATAACGTAAGTCCATTTGATTGTGGCCAGCAGGGTCGAAACGAACATCAGTCCGAACACTTTGACGCGACGGTTGCGGATGCGTTTCGGATTTAAAACGGTCAGTTCTTCGCTCATTGTCAGGAAGCCTTCTTTGCGGTTAAATGCAGCAGCCGGTGCAGCCAGCTCTTGGAAATTGCCGGTTCGATTTTCTGTGCCTGCATCGGGGCATAGGCATAATCGGGAGCCTGCTGCAGATTATGTTCGCTCATAATCCGGTGCATGTCCTCGGGAATTTCTTTGTCGGAAAAAACAAGGGTTCCCCAGCGGCCGGCGCCGTCATTGTTCAGATACAAAAGTTTGAACAAAGCCGTCAGCTGTTCGGAAGAGTATTCGCTCAGCGGCCATATTTTTCTCGCTGTCAACAGCAGCAGCTCATCCAGAGCCGCGATAATCTCGTCGCCGTTGTTCAAATCGCCGTCAATCAAGCCCGAAAGCCCGTCCGAAACTTCTGCGGCCTTTTCGCGGTCAAACCCCAGCGTCTGCAAATAAGCGCCGATTATGTCGCCGCGGCTTTGAATTTTTATGGTAACCATTGATAGCTCCAAACTTCCGAGATGTTTTTGCCGTCTTTCTTCAGAACGATTCTGAGTTCCGAAGTTTTGTTGTTCGGTTCAAAGTCCATGTAAACGGTTGCGCCTTTGATAAGCGGGTTATACATCAGGTACTGGCCGGCAATCCGCCCCTCCGAAGCCGAAACTTCGGCGGTAATTTTGCCTTCGGCAATGTCTTTTTTCATCTTCGGCCCTTTGAAGTCGACGACAAACTTGCGCTTGTGGGTTTCAAGCATTCCCGATACGCCGCCGATTCCCGTATAAGTAGACGTTACCCTGGCGATGTCGCTTTCCTCGGGAACCCTGTTGCACCAGTAAAGGCGGTATTTAAAACGGTATTCTTTTTTGATTTCCACCGGTTTTTCCGGAATCCAGAAGGCGACGATATTGTCATGAATTTCCTGTATGCTCGGAATTTCAACCAGCTGCACCGTTCCTTTGCCCCAGTTTTCAAGCGGTTCGACCCAGATGCTCGGCCGCTGTTCGTAATTGGCTTCAAAATCAAGATAATGTTCCGGATTCCGGTCGCGCTGCATCAACCCGAAACCTTTCGGATTGTTGTCTTCGAAGGAACTTATGCGCAGGTATTTGGAATTGTCCAGCGGCCGCCACAGCAGTTCGCCGTTGCCGTTGGCAATCAACAGGCCGTCGCTGTCATGAACTTCGGGGCGGTGATCGTCAAACTTGTTTTTGGTGTTTTCGCCGAACAGGAACATTGAAGTCAGCGGCGCAATGCCGAGTTTGCCGATGTTCTTGCGCGGATACAGGACAGCCTCGACGTCCATGGTCGTCATCTTGCCGGGCGTAATCACAAAAGTATAGGCGCCGGCAATGCTCGGGCTGTCGAGCAGGGCATAAACCTTGACGCTTTTCTGTCCGCGTACGGGTTTTTCAATCCAGAATTCCCTGAAAATCGGAAATTCTTCACCGGTATCCATAGCCGTGTCAATCGCCAGTCCGCGGGCGGAAATGCCGTATTTCTGTCCTTTGGCCAGCGCGCGAAAATAGCTGGCGCCCAGAAAGGAAACCAGTTCGTCGTAATAGGCCGGGCTGTTGAGCCGCGTATGCAGGCGAAAACCGGCGTAGCCCAGATTGTCATATGCCGTTTCGGTCAGCTTGTTGCGCCCGTAGTCGAAAAACTGCGGCGAATATTTAATGCGCGAGGCCTTGCCGTTGACAACCTCGTTGATCGGGACCGAAATCTGAAAAATGGAGCCGAGATGGAAAAACTGCAGTTCAAAGGGCAGCTTTTTTCCGTACCAGGGGCCGTTTTCGCGTACAAAGCGAATGTCACGGTGTTTGTCATAATCCAGATTCTTTAGTTCCTGGGGAAGGATGTCCGCCGGTTTTTCATAATCCTTGCTGGCCAGTTTTTGCGCTTTGGCAATCAGAACGTTCTGGTCAAATTTTTCATTGACCGGCTGCTGCATTTCGGAAACCTGTGCCGCAATCTGTTTCTGTACCCAGAAATTGTAGCCGGCAATTCCGGCACAAACCGCCGCCGCAGCGGCAATGAAACGTATAACTGATTGTTTTGTCATAGTGTTTTAGAAGTGTCCTGTTGTTTTGTTCCCGTTTGATTGTCCTGAGTATATCAGAGCAGATTACCCCAAAAGTCAAGACAAATCTGTTTAGGTATCGAATTATAAGATAGCTGTGACCATAAAATATTATATTGTCCGATTGCAAAAAGTCCTTTAGAATAAATTTTATTGGAGGACTGATGATATCTAAACGTGACATTTTAAAAATCGAAAGCCTGCTTTTTCTGCAAGCCATTTCCGAAGCGGGAAGCAAGCGGGAGGTAGCCGGCCAGTTGGGGACTTCCGTCGATACGCTCAATAAATATCTTTCCGAGTTTGAAGCGGAAATGAAAACAAAGTTTTTAATCAGCAACGGCCGCGGTACGGTTATAACCCCGGAAGGGAAGAGAATGCTGGATATCGCTCAGGACGTTGTCCGGGCGGTGCGTTCCATGGACGACTATGCCGAAGAGGCCGATGCCTACAGCGGCGTTGTCCGTCTGGCCATGCCGGATGCGATTGCCGACTATATCGGCATGCGTGAGGTCGGAGAGTTTATCCGCAAATATCCGGATCTTTCCTTTGAAAACAACATAACCAATGAAATGCCCGACATCGGTGTGCTTGAAGCAGACATCTGCATCAATTATGAACCGCTTTCCCATCCCGACGCGGTAATTGTCGCCACCAAGGAAGTCGGCTGCGGCCTCTTCGCTTCGCCGAAATATATTGAGGAACACGGCATGCCCCGCGATATGGATGATTTGCTCGCCAATCATTTTATCATAGCCAAAAACTCGCATGAAAAATATGCGCCCGGCTGGAGCGAGCTGCTCGAAAAGGCGCGCCATGTCATCTACCGCACCAATTCGGTCTTTTCTTTCCGCCATGCGCTCAAGGCCGGAATAGGCGTCGGCGTCAGTCCCGTAAGCTATGCCGCCCAGCAGTTTATTTATCTGAAACATCTGGATTTCGACTTCAAAATCAACCTCTGTCTTATGGGGCATAAGGATACCAAGGACATGCCGCGTATCCGGGTTGTGCTGGATTACCTTAAAAACATTCTCAAAAGCCGTCCCAATTAGGTCGAAAGCATATAAGACCGTGGCGGATTTGATTATTTTTATACGCCGAAGGTTTTAATTTGTTTCCGAATGAATATATACGGAACAAAATAACCTTTCGGAGGAAAAATGTTCAAACGGTTTGCCCCTTTGCTGCTTTTGTTCGGTGTGGTGTCCGCGGCTTCGGCCGAAGAAGCCGTATCGCCGCTGAGGGCCAATTTTCGGCGCGCGGCGCTGGACTTCTCGTCAACTTCGGTAAAAAACGCCCGCGATTATCAAAATTCGCCAAACTCTCAGCTCAGCGCCGACGGCGAAACGGTCGTCAAGGGCGTGTTTGATTTTGTGTTGGAATATGAGCAGCCCGATTATCAGTGGAACAACAGCGTCTTTATGGAATACGGCAAAACCAAAGTCCGTCCTGCGGTCGGCAAAAATACGACCAGCGAGAATGCCGATAAGATTTTGCTGACAACCGACTATTCCCAAAAAAGCTTCCGCTGGCATGATGCTGACGTCGGGCCTTTTGCCAGCCTCGGCTATCAGACCGAATTTGAGAAAAACGAAGACGCTCCGCTGACCAAGACCTTTCGCGGCAAAGGCGGTTATAAGCTTTTTAACGGCACTTATATCAAAGAGCTGTATGTCGCGCTGGTTGAAGAATACGACATGACCTACAGTCCCGCCAATACCAAAACTGCCTGGGAAATAGGCATAACTTACGATTATCCGCTGCGGGAAGGCGTAAAATTTCATCTGGAAAGCTATTTCCGCGATTACTTTTATTACAGCCGATACCGCGGCACCGACTTTAAATACGAACTGAGCTTTACCGGCCGCATGGACGTCAAAATCAACGATACATTCAGCCTTGCGCCTTTTGTGCAGTACTTTATGGCGCAGGACCGGCAGAGCAGTGCCTATGGCAGCAATCTGATGATTGGCGTTTCGGTCGCCTATTCCGATTTGTTTAATTTGTAATTTACATACCGCCGCGGAGGTAATTGGAGGTAATTATACTTGACAATTAACGCCTGCATAATAACTTATAACGGTAAAAACTGATATTGGGCCGGACAAATGACGCTCGACTTTACTTTGGAACAGCAAAAACTCAAACTCGCCCTGAGCGGCGATTATCTCAATTTTGACGACGAAGACGCCAAGCTTCGCCTGCTTGAAGCTCTGCGCGGCGGCGGAGTCTGCTCGGTTTCGGTCAATGCGTCCGGTCTCGGCAGCTGGGATTCCACGCTGGTTGTCGTGCTTTATGAACTGGTTCGCGAATGCCTGCGCTGCAACGTCAAAATCAGTTATGAAAAATTTCCGCCCAATCTCAGGCGCCTGATTGACCTTGCCTTTATGGTCGACCGCAAACCTTCGCGCCCCCGGAGCGTTCGTCTGCCCTGGCTCGAGGCTCTTGGAAATTTTGGCCTTTCGGTCTGGCAAAGCATAAAAAAAGGCATGGGTTTCATTCATCAGAGTTTAAAGTCTTTTCGTCGCTGGCTGGCGGCTTCGGCGGTCATGCGCAAGGTCGATTTTCTGTTTGCCTTGCAGGATTGCAGTTACAAGGCCGTCGGCATCGTTTCTCTGGTCAGCTTTATGGTTGGGCTGATTCTGGCTTTTGTCGGTGCCGTGCAGCTCAAAACCTTCGGCGCGCAGATATATGTTGCCAGTTTGGTGGCTATCGGCATGACCCGCATCATGGGCGCGATAATGGTCGGCATCATCATGGCCGGCCGTACCGGCGCCTCTTATGCGGCCACCATCGGCACCATGCAGGTTAACGAGGAAATCGACGCGCTGAAAACCATGGGCATTCCGGTAACTGATTTTCTGGTCCTGCCGCGGATTATGGCTCTGACGCTGGCTATTCCGTTTCTGGTCATTCTGGCCGACCTTATGGGCATTGTCGGCGGCGGATTCGTCGGCGTGCTGATGCTGGATATTCCTTATGCCGAATATTACAGATACACCATAGACGCGCTGGACATGACCAACTTTTTGGTCGGACTGTTTCACGGCCTGGTTTTCGGCGTTGTCATTTCGCTTTGCGGCTGCTATTTCGGCATCTATTGCGGGCGCAATGCCGACAGCGTCGGCAAGGCGACCACGCAGGCGGTTGTCACGGCCATTGTCTGGATGATTGTCATGACCGGAATCATAACTTTTATTTTTGAGGTGCTGGGCATATGAACAAAACGGAAGCGCAAATATCGGTTCGCGGCCTGACCGTGGCTTACGGCGACTTTGTTTTGCTCAAAAACGCCGATTTTGACATTAATAAGGGCGACGTCTTCATTATCATGGGAGCCAGCGGCGGCGGCAAAAGTTCGCTGCTCCGCGTGTTGACCGGCCTGGTTCCGGCGGCTTCCGGCCGGATTTTAATCGACGGCGTCGATTTTACCGCCGCCACGGAAAACGAGCGGGCAAAGATTATGCAGAAATGCGGCATTTTATATCAGAGCGGCGCGTTGTTCAGTTCCATGACGCTGGCCGAAAATATTGCCCTGCCGCTGCGCCAGTATACCGATTATTCCGATAAGCTGATTTCCGAACTGGTGTCGCTGAAACTGGCGCTGGTCGGGCTTACCGGCTTTGAGGAGTTTTATCCGTCCGAAATCAGCGGCGGCATGAAGAAGCGCGCCGGATTGGCGCGGGCTTTGGCGCTGGATCCGGGCATCGTCTATTTTGACGAACCGTCTGCCGGTCTTGATCCGATAAGCTCCAAAATGCTTGATGATTTGATTATAGACATCAATCAAAGCCTGGGCACCACGATTGTCGTCGTTACCCATGAGCTTGCCTCTGTTTTTGCCATCGGCACCAATTCGGTGTTTCTCGATGCCGAAACCAAAAGCATCATCGGCCGCGGCAATCCGCACGAACTGCTGAAAAATCCGCCCAATGAAGAAGTCTACAAATTTTTAACCCGGGGAGCAGAGAAGAAAAATGCGAAATGAACCCAACAGAAAAATGATTGGCCTGTTTATGGCTTCCGGACTGGCAGTCCTGATAATCATCTTCGGCCTTTTCGTCAAGTCGAAATTCTTTGCCGGCGACGGCAAAGTCCTCGTCATGTATTTTGAAGAGTCCATCAACGGTTTAAATGTCGGTTCGCCGGTCGTATTTAAAGGCGTGCAGATAGGCAAGGTCGCCAGCATTGAACTGATAGCCAATGCCGAAGACCTGAGTTTCAGCATTCCAGTCTATGTCAAAATGGACGCTGAACAGAGCATTAACCATTCCGAAACCTACGGCGAAAAGGAAATGATTCTGAACGCGCTGATAGCCAAAGGCCTGCGCGCGCGGCTGACAACCCAGAGCTATCTGACCGGCCAGTTGATGATAGAGCTTGAAATGCTGCCCGATACGCCGATTGTGCTGCGCCGCCCGCAGGACGAAAAAGAGTTTTTGGAGGTGCCGACGGTGCTGTCGCCGCTGGGCGAAATTTCCAAGGGCATTCAGAACTTGCCGCTTAAAGAGTCTGTCGAGCAGTTCCGCCGGTTCTTTACGTCGCTGAACGACGAAATGCCTCAGGTCAAAAAAATGATAAATTCCATGAGCAGGGTTGTCGACGGCAATGCCGGCGCCGCTGCCGACACGCTGGACAACTTTAACAAGGCGGCGGTCAATATCAGCCAGGCGGCCAAAGCGCTGCGCAACTTCGCCGACTACATTGAACGTCACCCCGAAGCATTGTTGAAAGGAAAGAAATGAGAAAATTATGGTTGTTTTTCCCGGTGCTGTTGCTGAGTGCCTGTATCGGCACCAGCCGTCCCGCCAGGTTTTACAATTTGCAGGCCGAAAATATCGGCGCTTACAGCAACGCGGCCGTCCGTGCCGACATCGGCGTCCGTGAGGTCAAAATTCCCGACTATCTGGACAAGCCGCAGATAGCCACGCTGAAATCCGGCGGCGTTGAGGTCGACATTTCCGAACTCAATCGCTGGAGCGAGTCTCTTTCGACCATGATACAGCGCGTCGTCGCCGACGATTTGGGCTATAACCTGCCGAAGGCGGTTGTCAAACCGCGGGTGTCCGCCCGGGAAGATTTTAAATATCTGTTGCAGATAGAAATCGGACAACTTGACGGCAGCTGGAACAAAACCGCCAATCTGGAAGCCTGGTGGTCGATTGCCGACGCGTCCGGCAAACTTCTGGTTCAGCAGAAAAGCAGCCTCTCGGTTCCGCTTGGCGACGGATACGATGATTTGGTCCGTGCCGAAAGCCGCCTGTTGGCCGAATTGTCGGCTCAAATTGCGCCGGCTTTTGCCCGGCTGAAATAGGCCGAAACTTTTCCAAATCCCGGAAATGTTGACGTTTCCGGGATTTTTTTTTGAAAACCTGATTGCAAATTTGTTATTTGCCATTATAATCATTTCTGCCGACGGAAACGGTTAGACCGGCGGCGGAGTGTCGAAACTCCTTAACCAGAACCAAAATAAACTAACCTCCTGCAAGGGAGGATGGTACGATATAAGCCGCTTTTGCGGACGAATTAGTACGCTGTCTGGTTACAGTTTGCAACTCCTCCCGCCTTTTCCAAACGAAAGGGCGGTTTTGTTTTAACAAAACATTGAAGGAGTTGAACATAATGGCAACCAAAAATCACGAAATCATCAAAATCAGGAACGGCATTGCCCGCCAGCTGCGCGAAGCCCGCATCAGCGCGCATTTGTCGCTGGCACAGGTCGAGAAGCTGTCCGGCATTCCGGCCAATATTATCGACCGGCTGGAAGTCGGCATCAAACCGGTTGACCTCGGCCATCTGCACCAGCTGGCCAAAGCCTACGGCAAGGCGGTCAAAATTACCCTGATATGAAAAAAGCCGGGGAATGACAGTATTATTTTTTTCTTCTGTCATCCTCGGCTCCTTCCCTGTCATATTCGGGCTTGACCCGAATATCTCTTTTACGGTTTCCTCAGTCAAGTACTTTCTCTGTCATGTTCGGCCTTGAGCCGGACATCCAACCGTAGGCGTCACGCTGAGCGTGTGACCCGAATATCCAAGAAATAGATGCCCGGGTTAAACCCGAGCATGACGGAAATGCTTAATCGGACTTGATCCGGCAATCTAAAAGAGATGTCCGGCTCAAGGCCGAACATGACTGTAAGGAAAAAAGGCAGAACATGACAAAGAAAAAAAGCCCTCTCTTTTGAGAGGGCTTTTACTTATTTGCTTTCTTTGTCGGCCGGTTTGGCTTTGGCTGTCTTCGCCGCCGGTTTCCTGACGGCGGGTTTCTTTTTTGCCGCCGGTTTTTTTACTGCGGCTTTGGCTTCAGCCTTGGCCGGTACCGCCGGTTTTTCGGTTTCGCTTTTAGCTGCAGGCTTTTTCTTGCCCGGCGCTTTTTTGGCGGGCGCCTTTTTTACCGGTGCGGCTTTAATCTTTGCCGGCGCGGCATCTTCCTGCCGAACTTCGGCTTTGGCCGCTGCCGTTTTTCCGGTCGGAACATATTTGACGACGAACCAGATCAGCGCGCCGAGCATAACCGCCAGAAACAGCAGCGTGCTGCTGACACCGAGCCAGCCCAGCGGAATGAACAGAATGTAAGCGGCAGTCAGAACGACGGCGCTCAGCCGCATTCTGCTGTCAAAAGCCATGTCGCGGCGTGCCAGTTTGGCGATAACCTGCGTGCAAAGGGCATAAAACATGGTCAGAATCAAATACAGCACAAACAGGATGACAATGCCGGCAATGCCGCCGATAACCGCCGACCAGTTCAGCCAGCTTTTGAAGACGTCGGTATAATCGCCTTTGGGGATATAGTTGTCGCCCTCAATCTTAATGACTTTGACCTGGTTTCTGTTAACCATGTAAATGTTGGTGCGGGTAACGTAAACGCCCTGCGGCAGCAGGTTGGCGTCCAGATTGGTAACACGTGTGTCCAGAACCAGCGGCAGCGCCAGCGGCGTGTCTCTGCCTTCAATCCGTATCTGCGCCATTTTGAACGTGTTGAGCGGTTCGACGATTTGGCCGTTAACAACCTTAACCGGCAGCATCTGGTCGGCAATTTCCTGCGCATAGGGAACGTAAGCCGCGCCCTGAACCCTGATGACAATGGCAAAAATCAAGGCCATTAAAACCGACAGGCCGGCCAGAAACTTCATGCCCAGGCCTTGGCCGTTAAGGATATAACTGGTAATTTTTTTCATTTTTAACCCCGTTTTCAAATTGTTACTGATGTCTTTTTATAACCTTTTTCGGTAAATGTAAATTTATTTTTCTTGCCGGACGGGAAGATAGATTTTTTCCCAGCCCGAATTGTGCGTTGCGCCCTCAACGCGCACGACCGGATGCTTTCCGCCGACAAAGTCTTCAATCAGCGCCGCCGGCATGACCTTGTCGTCGCTTCCGGCATAATGGATTTGCGGAATTTCCAGATATTGCCGGCGGTAGCTTTCCAGGCTGAGCGATTCGTTGATTGGGGGCAGGCCGTGATATGTTGTCCAGGCCAGCGGATCCAGATTTCCGGCAATGGTTACCAGCTTTTTGACCCGGAGGCCGGGTTTGGTGGCGCTGATGAGTCCCGCCACCTGTGCGCCGCCCGAAAAGCCGACGAGAATAACCTCATGGCCTCCGGCCGTCTGCCGGACCGCGTCATATTCGGCATTAATCGCTTCCGGAGCAAAGCGCGCCGTGGTCCAATGCCGTTTGGCGCAAATCGGGCTCATTATGTACTGGCAGGGGCGCGCCAGATAGATGACGTTCGGCGACGGGTCGCCGAAGGCCAGTTCGCGCAGCATGGTTCCCTGCGGCGTCGGATCTGCGGTCGGGCGGCCGCGGCTGTCAAAAGCGTGGCCGTCCCCCTCGATATAAAATTTGTAAACGCCGTCCGGTTCGCTGATTTTCTGCCATGACGCCAGTTTGAAGTCGCGCGTTTCGATTTCCTTATATGCAAAATCGTCCGGAACCTTTATGCCCGAACAACCGGCCGACAGCAGGCCGAAAAGCGCGGCGATAAAGATAAATTTGTGCATGTCTTTTCTCCGTTGTTTGTTTTCAATATATACCGGAAACGCCGCCTGCCAAATATTTTTTTGCCCGTCTGGAAATTTTTCCGCGCGTGATTAGATATTAGACGATTATAAAACCCGTTTGCAAAGGAGAACGATTATGGCTGCATCAAAAACACAACCGAATATGGGCATCTGGCATCTGATTGCCGGCATTGTCATTGCCGTGCTCGGCGTCTATGTCTGGTTCAATCCGGCGGCCACCCTGCTGGGGCTGGCGCTTTATCTCGGCATTATTTTCATTGTCGTCGGCGCCGGCTATTTTATGCTGTCTTTTTCCAACCGTTCCGGCTGGTACCTGACGGTAGGCATTCTTGACATGCTGGTCGGCGTTATCTTCGTCGGCAATCTCGGCCTGACCGCCGCAACCCTGCCGATTGTGCTGGCGCTGTGGTTTCTGGCCATCGGCGTCATGCAGATTGTCGCGTCTTTCAGCCTGCGCCGCGAGGGATATTCCTGGGGCTGGTCGCTGCTGGCCGGCGTTTTGGGCGTGCTGTTTGCCTTCCTTATTCTGGCTTATCCGGCCGTCGGCGCCGTTACCATTACCGCGCTGGTCGGCGCATATTTCTTCATGTATGGCGTTATTGAAATCGGCGAATACGTTTCCAACCGCCGTCTGATGCCGGCCGAGGCCGACATTTAGTTTTGTTTCCGCGTCCGGGCGGCTTTTGCTGCCCGGACGTTTTTTTCACAGGAGAAAATAATGGCGAATGAAAACAACAAAATCGGCTTGATTCCGGCAACGCTGATGGTTGCCGGCAATATGATGGGCTCCGGCGTATTTATGCTTCCTGCCAATCTGGCCGCCATCGGCAGCATTGCCATTTTCGGCTGGCTGATAACCATTGTCGGCGCTGTGGCTCTGGGGCTGGTGTTTTCCAAACTGACGCAGATTTATACCGCTGCCGGCGGTCCGTATGCCTATTCGCGCAAGGCTTTCGGCGATTATATGGGGTATCAGACCAATCTGGTCTACTGGCTGGCGAACGTTGTCGGCAACGTCGGGCTGGCGGTGGCCGGTCTCGGTTATCTTACCACCTTTTTCCCCTCGCTGAAAGATCCGCTGATTATGGCTTTGGCGCAGATAGGCGTTATCTGGTTCTTCACTTATGCCAACATTCTCGGGCCGAATATTGTCGGGCGCATTCAGGGAATGACGACCACGGTTGCCCTGCTGCCGATTGTCGGCATGGCGGTTTTCGGCTGGTTCTGGTTCAGCCGCGATACTTATATGGCCGGCTGGAATGTTACCGGCGAGAGCAATCTGACCGCTTTGGGCATGACGCTTAATTTTACGCTATGGGCTTTTATCGGCGTTGAAAGCGCCTCGGTTTCGACGGCCGTTGTCAAAGATCCGGCGCGCAACGTGCCGATTGCGACCGTGGTCGGCGTGCTGTTGGCGGCCGTCTGCTATATTCTGAGTTCGTCGGCGATAATGGGCATCATTCCCAATAAGGAACTGATTGCTTCTTCCGCGCCTTTCTCCGACGCCGTTTCCATGGCGCTGGGGCCGGTGGCCGGCAACATCGTCGCCCTCTGCGCGGCGGTCGGCTGCCTGGGTTCGCTGGGCGGCTGGACACTGCTTGTCGGACAAACGGCCAAGGCTGCCGCCGATGACGGCCTGTTCGGCAATGTTTTCGCCCGCGTCAACTGCCGCGGCGTGCCTTCGGCGGGACTGGCCATCGTTGCCGGCATCATGACCCTGCAGGTTCTGGCTACCATGTCGCCGACCGCTTCCGAGCAGTTCGGCAAAATCGCCTCGATTGCCGTCATCATGACGTTGCTGCCGTATATCTACTCTTCGGTGGCGATTAAGATTATCGGCCGGGACAAAATGAGCCGCGGCGAAAATGTTTTTTACACCTTTGTCGGACTGATTGCCGCCTTTTACAGCATGGCGGCCATGATTGGTTCCGATCCGAGCCAGACGCGCTGGGCGCTGATGTTTGTCATATCCACCGTTATTTTTTACGAACTGGCGGTCAGCCGCAAGCTCGACATTAAGGAAAACCACATCAAACCGGGCGGCTGTGTGCCTTTCTGGGTACGCTGGCTGGTTCTGATTGTTACGATTCTGGCGCTGGTCGCCATGTTCTGGATTTCCGTCGGCCGCTATCATGCCTCGTCGCTGCATACCCGCGGCCATGTTCAGATAATCAACGATATTGAAAACCTGTAGGAAAGGGAAGAAAAATGGAAATGAACAATCCTTTTAGAATAAAGGCGCTGGTCGTCTACGACGGCATTGACGAGGAAAATGCCACGGCCAGAGCGCTGCGCGCGCTCAAACAAGACTTGGAGGAAAGCGACGTTGAGGTTGAGGTTTCGCAGTGTATCTGCGACGCCGAACTCATCGTCACCTCAGACCCGAGCGTACAGTGCGTTCTGGTCTACCTTGACGGTGCCGACGACGAAAAACATCGCCGCATTCAGCATTTTCTGGAACTTCTGCGCGGCCGTAACCACGATATGCCCGTGTTTCTGATGTCAAACCGCACCAAGGCTTCCGAGATTCCGGCTGCCATTCTCGACAAGGTCAACGACTTTATCTGGATTCTGGAAGATACCTCGGATTTCATCAGCGGGCGTATTCTCGCCGCCGTTCAGCGTTACCGCGAGTTTATCCTGCCGCCGATGTTTAAGGCGCTGGCCGAATTTTCCGACGTTTACGAATACTCCTGGCACACGCCGGGGCATACCGGCGGCACCGCTTTTCTGAAATCGCCGGTCGGCCGGGCGTTTTTCAACTTTTTCAAGGAACCGGTTTTCCGTTCCGATCTGTCGATATCGGTTGGCGAACTCGGTTCATTGCTTGACCATTCCGGTCCTATCGGCGAGAGCGAGAAGTATACCGCCCGTATTTTCGGCGCCGACCGCACTTATCATGTTACCAACGGTTCGTCGACATCAAACCGGGTTATTCTCATGGCCAGCGTCGTCCGCAATCAGGTGGCGCTCTGCGACCGCAACTGTCACAAGTCGGTTGAACAGGCGATTACCATGTCCGGCGCCATTCCGGCTTACCTGATTCCGTCCCGCAACCGCTACGGCATCATCGGCCCGATTCATCCCGCGCGGATGACCGGGGAGGCCGTGCGGAAAACCGTTGCCGACAATGCTTTGATTCGCGAGGGGATAGACCCGCAGCCGGTTCATGCCATTGTTACCAATTCGACTTATGACGGTTTGTGCTACAATGTCCGCCGGATTAAGGAACTGCTCGGCGAAAGCGTCGACCGGCTGCATTTTGACGAAGCCTGGTATGGTTATGCGCGGTTCAACCCGCTTTATGCCGAACGCTTTGCCATGTACGGCGACCCGAAGGATTATGACCGCGGCGGCCCTTCTGTCTTTGCCACCCAGTCGACACATAAGCTGCTGGCCGCTTTTTCGCAGGCGTCGATGATTCACGTTCGCGACGGCCGCCGCCCGATAGAGCATAAGCGCTTTAACGAAGCGTTCATGATGCACGCCTCGACGTCGCCGTTCTATCCGATTATCGCTTCCAACGACATCAGCGCCGCCATGATGTCGGAAGAGGGCGAAGCGCTGACCGAAGACGCGATTAAGGAAGCCGTCGCTTTCCGCAAGACGGTTGCCCGCCTGCATTGCGAAGCCATGGAGAAAGGCGGCTGGTTCTTCAGCGTCTGGCAGCCGGATTTTGTAACCGATAAGCAAAGCGGCAAACGGATTCCTTTCTGCCGCGCTTCGGAAGAGCAGCTTTCGACCGATCCTGAATGCTGGGTTCTGCATCCGAACGAAGAATGGCACGGTTTCGGCGATATTGAAGATGGCTGGTGCATGCTTGACCCGATAAAGGTTTCCGTCGTTACGCCCGGCGTCAATGCCGACGGCAGCCTGGCCGATTGGGGAATTCCGGCCTCGGTGCTGACCTCTTATCTGGACAATAAGGGTATTATTGTCGAAAAGACCACCGATTTTACGATTCTGTTTCTGTTTTCGATGGGCGTTACCAAAGGCAAATGGGGCACGCTGCTGAACGCGTTGTTTGAGTTCAAAAGGGATTATGACCGCAATACGCCGCTGGAACGCGTCATTCCCGGTCTGGCGGCCGAACATCCGGAACGCTATGCAGGCATGGGGCTGAAGGATTTGGCCGGCGAAATGTTCAAGGCTATGTCCGAATTGGGAACTACCCGCGCTTTGTCCGAAGCCTTCTCTGTCTTGCCGCATCCGGATATGGCTCCGGTAGACGCTTACGAGCGTCTGGTTAAAGATGACGTTGAATCTCTGACTCTTGAGCAGATGGCGGATCATACCGTGGCAACCGGCGTTGTGCCGTATCCGCCCGGAATTCCGCTGTTGATGCCGGGCGAAAATGCCGGCCCGGCCGACGGACCACTGCTGGGCTATCTGAAGGCATTACAGGCCTTTGACCGGAAGTTTCCCGGTTTTGCCCATGACACGCACGGCGTTGAAGTTGACGCGGACGGAAATTATACGATTATGTGCATTAAAAAATAAACGAAAACACCCCGGACTTTTCCGGGGTGTTGTACTGTCAAAAAAAACATCCCGGCTTTACCGGGATGTTTTTTTAACGGCGCTGGCCGCCGTCGTCGAAATGTCCGGTATGGAAATAATGGCTGTCGTGCGTGTCTTCGTGCATCAGATGACAGGCGGCGATGACGGCAATGGCGGCAATAATCAAAACTTTTTTCATTTCTTTCTCCTCAAAATTATAAGACAAGTATACTCCGTTTTTATGGCGGCACAAACCGAAAGCGCGATTATTGCACAGAATATCAGGGCTGGGTTTCCGGCGCGGAAGATATGAAATGGATAACCCTTTGCGGATAGGGGATGTTGATGTTGTTTTCACGGAAGCGTTCGACGATTTTCTCCCTGATGCGGAAAGAAATGCCGGCGCCGCTGTAAACGTTGGCCGTATAGCAGTTGAGCTGGAAATTGAGGCTGTTGTCACCCAGATCCGTAAACTGCAGGGACGGCGGCGGCGAACTGAGGACTTCCGGATCTTCGCCGGCTATTTCAAGCAAAATGGCCTTGACCTTGTTGATGTCGCTGTTGTAGTCGACCCCGACCTTGATTTCCACCCGGCCCATCTGGTCGCTGTAGGTTTTGTTAATAAGACTGTTAGCCAGTATTGAGGCGTTGGGGACGATGACATTGGACTTGTTCCAGGTTTCAAGTTCGGTCGAACGCATGTTAATGCTTTTGACGATGCCTTCCTGGCCGTCGATGATAACCCAGTCGCCGACCTTAATCTGCCGTTCAAACAGAATGGTCAGACCGGCGACCAGACTGCTGACCATGTTCTGCAGGCCGAGACCGGCGCCGAACGACAGGGCGCCGGCAATAATCGCAATGCTGCTTATGCTTCCGCCCATAACCGCAAAACCGACAATCAGCGAAATGATAATGCCGAAAAAGCCAATGCCCGAGATGACCGAGTTTTTAACGCCGGGATCCCAGTCAATCTGGCTCAGGCTGCCGTTTTGAAAACTTCCCTTAAGCATTTTGAACAGAAAGGACGATACGAAAAAGCTGATAATGCCGAGCAGAATGGAGGTAATTGAAATATGCAGGCTGCCAATGTTGAAGCCGACCAGAAAATTGCGGACCTTGTTCAGCATGATGTCGACTGACACGCCCCAGACGGCCAGCAGGGTCAGAATGGCCATAATGCCGAGAATGGGCTTGAGAATCAGCGCAAACCAGAAGTTTGCCTTTACCAGTTTTCGCGGATTGATGCGCAGCGTCCGGCTCCAGAATTTCAGCCGCATCAACTGACGGAAGATAACCCTCAGCAGCCGGTCGAGAATGTAAAATACGGCAATGACAACGCCCGATATGATGAAACGGTTGATGGCAAATTCCGAAAGCCGTATATAACCAAACAGCGACACCGCAAAGGAAACCGCCATGAATACGGTAACCGCCAGACTTATTTTGGCCGGCGTGCTCAGCTCCTTGTATTCTTCCTCGGCGTTTTCCTTTCCTGTCGCTTCGGCGGTGGCGGCGTTTTTGGCATTTTCTTCCGGCGTGCCGTCAAACAGAAACTTGTTGGCAACCAAAACGACGCAGAAGGCTTTGACCGCATTGGCAAAAATCTTGAGAGAATACAGCACTTCCGGGTTTACGTTCATTTCGGCGGCCAGCGATTGAAAAAAGCTGACGATGCAGATGGCCGCGGCCGAGAAAATCAGCGCCTTGCTGCTGGCCTGCGCCCGGTCGTTGCTGACCTCGATAATCCGCCATTTGCCGTTTGCCGGTGTCAGCAAAATGCGAACCAGCGCTTGCGTCAGGAAAAAATAAAGCAGGTACAGCGCCGCCGTGTAAAGCATGGTTCCGAAGTTGCTTTTATTGATAATGGCACCGTTTTTAATCCAGAACATGAACGTTCCGATAATTGCGGCGGGAATCAGCCCGCGGGCCAAAAACATCCACAGCGCGGCTCGCACTTTCTGCGTATAGTCCGGGTTGGCAATCGCCTCGCGGTAACCGAGCCTGGTCTTGATAAAATGGCGCAGATATGCGGCGGCAAAGGTTGCGGCGATAATGTAAAACAGCGCGTAGACAATGTTGTCGTCAGCGGTTGCCATGTCGGCGGCAGGCAGCTGGCGGTACCAGTCGAGCGGCGATTTTATCAGTTCGAAGGTAAATTTGGCAAAGCTGACCAGTGAGGTCCAAAACTCCTGTGGATGGAAAATGGAGCTTTGCTTGGCAAAAATGCGCGTGAACAAATCTTGGTTGCGGACTTTCAATATCAGCCCGTTTAAATCGTCGATTTTGGTTTTTGCCAGTTTTGCCTGGGCGATTGAGGTTTTATAAGCGTCGGCCTGTTTGTTAAGCTCTTTGCGCTGCTTGGCTATTTCCGCCGGTTCGTTGCCGTCGTCCGGGACTTCGCCGAGAGCGGCGATTTTTTTCTGAACGCTGCCGAGGTCATTGTTGAGCAGCGGCAGGTTTTGATTAAGCTTGTCCTGCAAGTCGTTGATTTTGTCAAGCATGTCCCCGGTGGCGCCGGGTCCGATTTTGCCCGAGTTCAGCTCGGCGGTCATCTTGTCCAGCTGTTTGTTGACGGCACCGTAATCGACGTTTTCATTGTCGGCGGACGGTGTTTGCATCTGCGCGGCCGCGGCTGCGGCGGCAAACAAAACGAAAAAAATGGCGGCTAAAAGTTTTTTCATCATCAATCCTTTGCTTTTTTGGGCTTATATAATCACGGGAAAGGCTGTTAAAAGTGTTGCCGGAAGAATTTTATTGCACTACACTCGGACAAAAAGGAAAGGAGAACAGATGAAAGTATTGATGATAAACGGCAGTCCGCGTCCGCGGGGCTGCACTTTTACGGCACTTTCCGTCGTTGCCGAAGCGCTGAACCGGGAAGGGGTCGAAACCGAAATTGTCCAGAGCGGTGCCGGCGCGCTGCGCGATTGCATAGGCTGCCGCAAATGCCGCGAAAACGGCGACAGTCGTTGTATTTTTAACGACGATGTCGTAAACGGGATTATTGCCAAAGCCGAGCAGGCCGACGGTTTTGTTTTCGGTTCTCCGGTTTATTACGCGCACCCGAGCGGTCGGATCCTGTCGCTTCTGGATCGGCTGTTTTATGCCGGTTCCGAAGCGTTCATGAACAAGCCCGGCGCTGCGGTGGTTTCTGCCCGTCGGGCGGGAACGACGGCTTCGCTGGACGTCCTGAACAAATATTTTACCATCAGCAGAATGCCGGTGGTTTCTTCCCGTTATTGGAATATGGTGCACGGACAGACGCCGGAAGACGTCATGCAGGATGCCGAAGGGTTGCAGGTAATGGAACTGTTGGGGAGGAACATGGCGTGGCTGCTGAAATGTATCGCCGCCGGAAAACAGGCGGGCATTCTGCCGCCGCAGCTGGATAATCCGGTCATGACCAATTTTATCCGCCGTTAATAAAGAAAGCCTCCCGTCGGTTGCGGGAGGCTTTCTTTTTAGCCGTTTGGTCGGTTTTCTCGCGAATGCGTTTCTTTTGAATACAGATGATGCGGCGTTTCGATTTCTTCTTTTTCGACAAATTCGGCCTTTTCGACTTCCTCGTCGTCATCGGAAAAAGCGTTGCTGACTTTCTGGGCGCCGTTTTTGGTTGCTTCCCAGGCGTCGCTGCTCACTTCTTTGGTCTTGTCCCAGGCTTTGCCCGAAAACTCTTTGGTTGCTTCCCAGGCTTCGCCGGCGGTGTCTTTGGTCTTTTCCCACAGGCTGTCGCTGTCTTTTTCAAAATTGTCTGACATTTCTTTTCTCCTTTTTTGGTGTTACCCCCGGAAAATAGTTGTTTTCGCGCCGCTTTCAATCAAGACTTTGTATTAAGGTATGTTTTTTTCATGTCCTAAGGTTTTATTCTGCAGTTTTAAAATTATATAGAATGCAGGACATTGTAACAGGAAGCAGAACATGAAAAAACTTGTAGTCATCCTGTGCGGAGTGATATGGGCTTCGGAAGCCGTCGCCGTTACCCAGATAATTCCGGCCGGGGAAGATGTCAGCGGCGGTGACGTGCACACTGTTGTCACGCAGCAGGTTTATGGTACGACCAGAAATTTTACCGTTTCCGGCAATCAGCAGATTATGTCCGGCGGCAAGTCGTACAACAGCGTCATATATCCCTACGGGCAGCAGAATGTTGAAGCCGGTGGCGTGTCTTATAATACGAATGTTGCGTATGACGCCTTGCAGAATGTCAACGGCACGGCCTATTCGTCAACCGTTGCCACCCGCGGTACCATAGATGTCAACAGCGGCGGTTATGCGCAGGATACCGTCGTCAACGGAGGCATTTTTATCATTTCTCGCGGCGGCAATGTAAAGGGAACGGTATTGCGCGGCGGCCGTGAGAATGTTTCCGGTACCGATGAAGATGCGACCATAATCGGCGGCTTGCAGGAAATTTTGTCCGGCGGGGTTTCCGAACGGGCGCAAATTACCGGCGGCCGGCAGCAGGTGGATGACGGCGGCACCAGTGTCGGCGCCGTCGTTTCCGGCCGCGGCAGACAGGAAGTTTCGGGAACGACGCGGCAGACTGTTGTCAAAAGCGGCGGCATTATTGACATTATCGACAACGGCGTTGCCGAACAGACACTGCTTGACGGCGGCGAGATGAATGTCGATTTCGGAGCCGTATCCCGCAATACGACAATCAGTTCGGGTACGCAGAGCGTTTACGGAACCGACACGGACAGCACGATAAACGGCGGCGTGCAGCAAATTGAGAGCGGCGGCGTCGCTTCGGGAGCCACAGTCAGAAACGGAGGGGTGCAAAGCGTTTTTTCGGGAGGCGAAGCGGAGAATACCGTCGTTGAACGCAACGGCTGGCTGTTCTTGTTTGCCGGCGGAACCCTGTCGGGAAAAACCAGCGTAACCGAAGGCGTGGTAACATTTGTCGGCAGCAACAGCATTCCGGATATGGAAATGCGGAATGCCGTTGCGATTGTCCCCTACAGCCATGACTTCAGTTCTCTGCAGTTTGACAATTTGTCCGGCCAGGGAACCTTCGGCATCAGCAGCAGTCTGTCGGAAGGGCTTTCGGACAGAATTCTGGTACACTCGGGCAACGGAAATTTTGGCTTGGTGATTCATGACTACAGTCCGGAAGGGAGTACGCCGGCCCGCTATAAGATTATCGATGAAGACAGCGGAGCTGCGGACAGTTTTTATCTGGTCGGCGACGCCGTTGACGTCGGAGCATTTCGTTACGGGCTGGAGCGGGACGGCGACGACTGGGTTCTGGTCAGGACTCAGGACGTAACGGACAGCGCCGTCATTGCCAAAAACACCTATTCTTCGCTGGCGTCGCTGTTTTATACGCACCTGACGCCGGTTTACAACCACATCCGCAGCCGGCGCAACGCGTCCGGGCATGACAACGGTCTTTGGATAAAAGGGTTGGGGCAGAGGGTCAAATTTGCCTATAAGGACAAAAGCCGGAGCCGGATAGACATCTACGGCACGGAAATCGGCTATGACCGGGAAGTCTGGCGGCAGAACGGCCGTTATCTGAGCATGGGCGTCTATGGCGGTTATACTTCTTCACGCCAGAAATTTGACCGCAGCGGTCACGGCAATGCCGATACGCAGTCTCTCGGTTTGTATTCGCTGTTTAATACGGATGACAACTGGTTTGTCGATATGGTCGGCACCTATTTCTGGCATCGGCAGAAACTGCGGAGTTATACGCCCGCAGGCAGCGGCGTTGACGGCAAATACCGCACGAACAGCTGGCAGCTTTCGGCTTCGCTGGGAAAACGCATAAATTTTGACGGCCGGTGGTTTGTCGAACCGTCGGTCGGTTTGAATTACATGCACATTGACGCCGTCCGTTATCGCACCAACTTCAATACCCTGATAGAAACTTCCGACGCCGGTTATTTGAGCACCAGAGCCGATTTGATTGCCGGAAAGTCTTTTGTCTGGGGAGATAACCGCTTTTTGGACGCTTACGGGCGTTTTGCTCTGATTCATGATATCGACGGCAAAAGCAAGGTGCGCGTAGCCGATTACGGTTTTGCCGAAGACCTGTCGTCTCTGCGCTATGAACTTGGCGCCGGCGTCAGCACCGCCTGGAGCGAAGACGGAACCGCCTATCTGGAAGCCTCCGCCCAGTTGGGCAGCCGCATTAAACTTCCCTGGGAAATTAACTTCGGGATTCAGTATCGGTTTTAAAAAAACGAAGGCCCGCTATTTTCGGGCCTTCGTCGGAAGATATGCCTAATTTCCGGCTTTCAGAATGTCGGCGGCAATCAGTTCCGGTGTCAGATGATAACGCTTATACAGTTCTTCAACGGGAACCCGGTCGGTAAATTCTTTTTTGGCGCCGAAGTTCAGCACTTTCATATTGCTGTCGCCGTAGAAACGGGCAATTTTTTCGCCGAAACCGCCGTCCAGTTCGCCGTCTTCCAGCGTGGCGACGATTTTGTGGTCGGCCTTCAGGCTGTTAAGCAGGTTTTCGTCCAGTCCGGTCAGGTAGCGCGGGTTGACGAGCGTTGCCGTAATGCCCTGTTCTGCCAGTTTGGCCGCTGCCCGCCTGCCGAGTTCAAAGAAACTTCCTGCGGCAATCAGGGCAACATTGCTGCCTTGCTGTTCAACCTTATAGGTATTCAGCCGTTCGAAAGTTTTTTCGGTTTCTTTTTCCGCATGAACGACGGTTGACGGAATTCTGATGACAACCGGATGTGAGGTCTGTTCAATACCCCAGTCCAGCATGGACAGATATTCTTCCTTGGTTGTGGGCGCCAGGTAAACGAGGTTGGGAATATTTGAAATCAGCGGAATGTCAAAAGTTCCCAAATGCGTGGCGTCGCCGCCGGAGATGCCGTTCCAGCCGATGAGAATGACAGCCGGATTTTTGTTCAGCGCCAAATCTTGCGAAAGCTGGTCGTAAGTTCTCTGTACAAAAGAGCTCAAAACCCAGAAAACGGGTTTGCATCCGCCCTTTGCCAAAGCCGAAGCCATGGCGACGCCATGCTCTTCGGCAATGCCGACGTCAACGAAGTTTCGGCCGAATTTCTGGCGCATGTCCGGCGTCATGCCGATAGCGCCTGGAGTACCGGCGTTGATGAGGACGACCTTTTTGTCTTTGGCGATTTTTTCTTGCAGGTAATTGACCGTAATGCTGTTGTAGTTTTCGCCGCTGAGGTCAACGGTCGGATTGCCGGAAGCAATGTCGAAGGGAACGCTCCAGTGCCAGGTTTCCTTGTGTTCTTCCGCAGGTTTGTAACCTTTGCCTTTTTCGGTATGAATATGCAGAACCGTAGGCTTGTCCGTGTCTTTGACTTCTTTCATCAGCGACGTCAGTTTGGCAATGTCGTTGCCCTCTTCCAGATAACGGTAATCAAACCCGAGAGCCTTAAACATGTTGCACTCGGCTTTTCCGCCGGTCTGGCGCAGCAGCCGCAGGTTGCCGTACAGGCCGCCGTGGTTTTCGGCAATGGACATTTCGTTGTCGTTGACGATAATGATAATGTTGCTGTTCAAAACCGCAGCGTTGTCAAAACCTTCGAGCGCTTCGCCGCCGGAAAGCGAACCGTCGCCGATAACCGCGATGACGTTGTGCTTTTCGCCTTTGAGGTCGCGGGCTTTGGCCAGACCGCAGGCCAGACTGACCGAAGTGGAGGTATGCCCGACGATAAAATGGTCGTGCTCGCTTTCTGCGGGATTGGTGTAGCCGGAAATCTCCCGCATTCCTTCGTCGGTCAGAAAACCGTTTTTGCGTCCCGTCAGAATCTTATGCGGATAGGACTGATGCGAAACGTCATACACAATCTTGTCTTCCGGCGAGTTAAAAACGTAATGCAGGGCAATGGTTGTTTCGACGATGCCAAGATTGGGACCGACATGTCCGCCGATTTTGCTGTCGCGGTTCAACACGGCGCTTCTGATTTCTTCCGCCAGCGCTTCAAGCTCTTTCAGGCTGAGTTTTTTTACGTCTGCGGGTGAATTGATGTTGTCCAGATAACTCATCTTTTTCTCCTGATATTAGTGGTAAGATTCGATTCTGCGTAACATCATAAATTCTAGAGCTTACTCTAAGTCAAGAGCTAATGTGGGTTTTCTGAATTTTTATTTGTATTTTTATGAAACCATTTTGAGCCCGACGACGCCGATGATAATCAGTCCGACGCTCACGATCCGGCACAGTCTGCGGCTTTCGCCGAAGAAAATCATATTAATGGTTACCGCGCCGGCGGTTCCCAGTCCCATCCACACCGCATAGGCGATGCTCATGTCCAGAAAATCAAGCGACAGGTACAGAAAAAGATATGAAAGGGCAAAACCGCCGGTAAACAAAAGCAGATTGGCCAAATTCTTTTTCTGGCTGAACATCTTCAGGCCGACAACGCCGGCAATTTCCAACGTTGCGGCAATAATAACGTAAATCCATCCCATTCGCTTACTCCTTTTCGGCTGGTGTCTCTTCGTTTTCGGCCAGTTTCAGGCTGATAACCCCGGCAATCAGCAAGGCAATGAAAAAGCCTTTTGCAATTGTGAATTCAACGTTAAATATCAGTGTATCCATAAGCGCCGTGCAGACGGTGCCGACGGCCGAAAATATTGCGTAGACCGTTCCGGTCTGAATAGTTTCGCAGGCTTTTTCCAGAAAATAAAAGTCGGCAACGATGATAAGCGCGATTAGAATAAAGTGCGGCCAGCTTTCAGCCGCGTTGAAACCATAAATCCAAAGAAGTTCAAAAATACATGTCAGAACGACATAAGTCCATCCTTTACTAATTTTTTTTCTCCTTACAATTAATAATAACAATTATATCATAAAACAACGAATGAAAGCAACGGAAATTTTTTCGCTTGTCAGAAGCCTTCTTCTTTATATGGGCGGGACATAAGGCTCTCCATCGCCAACTTTATGGAAATGCCCGCAAACAGAACTTTGTTTACCACTTCGCAAATGGGCATTTCTATTCCCAGTTCGCAGGCGCGTCTTACGACGGCTTGAGCCGTATAAATGCCTTCGACGGTGCGGGTGTTTTCTTCAATCAGTTTTCGCGCCTCGCCGCGAATGCCGATTTCGTATCCGAAACTGAAATTTCTGGATTGGGAGCAGCCGGCGGTCAAAACCAGATCGCCGAGGCCGCACATGCCCATCATGGTGCTGTGGCGGCCGCCGAGAGCACTGGAGAAGCGGCCCATTTCGTTAAGTCCGCGTGTTATCAGTGCTGCCCGTGCGCCGTCGCCGAATTCTGCACCTTCAATAACACCGGAGGCGATGGCAATAACATTTTTGACGCTGCCGCCGATTTGCGGTGAAATCATGTCGGATGTGGTATATGGCCGAAAATAGGGTGTGGCAAGCATGTCGGTAAGCTGTGCGGCAAGACCGTCTTTGGCGCAGGCAATGGTTACGGACGTCAGTTTGCGCTGAGCAATGTCAACGGCAAAGCCCGGACCGGATAGAACGGCAATGGTTGCCGCAGGAATTTCGTCTTCGGCGATTTCCGACAGCATTTTTCCTGTTTCCGCTTCAATTCCTTTGGCACACAGAACAATAACGGTGTTTGTTTTGATAAAGGGTTTTATCTGCCGCAGGACTGAGCGCGTTGCCTGCGCCGATACGGACAGCAGAACGATATCCGCAAAATCGAAAACTTCGGCAATTTCGGAAGTCGATTTTATGGCGTCGGGCAGGGGGATGTTCGGCAGATGTTTGGTATTGAGATGTTTTTGGCTTATGGCGTCGATGACGTCGGAATTGCGGTCCCAGCAAAGAACGTCGCATCCCGCCCGTGCCGCGGTTAAAGCTAAGGCTGTGCCGAAAATCCCTGTTCCGATAATTCCGATTTTTTTCATAAATTCCTCCTGAAAATAAACGCTTCCTGCGCCAAACAGTTGTAGTTTTCTTCCGTTGTCCAAAGTCTATGCGTGAAATCGGCTAAAGTCAATATAACGATATCGCCTTGCCGAAGATTGTAGGAACAGGATGATTGTAAAATTGATGTGCATTTGCAGCATTACTTGATGTTTGTGTTGTATGACGATATAAATATCTTCGGTTCTTATTGGTTGTTTGAGGTAAAAGTATGGAGAATTTTAAAGTTTATTACGGCGAATATAATTTACAGCATTGGATTAAGTTGATATTAAAAAAAGACATAGAGTTATAAAATGCCGCAATAGAGTGGCTCACAATACTTATGTCAATATGTCGGTTCAAAACGACATAACGGAACTTTGCTCACGGAGAGAACTTGATTGTTGTAATGTTTTCATGCAGTTCTTTATTTTATTGTACATAGACAACATATTCAACGAAACATATAAATATACATAAAAGAATTTGGCAATATGTGACAGATTTTTTGAAATAAAAAATGTGCGGACGAATAACGTCAGGGATTATATAAAACTTACATAATTAGCAATAATATTTTAATTTATTATATTCCTTGATTTCCTCCCAGAGGGCTGTGAGATTATTATAATCATACAGAACATAATCAATAAAGTCATGCCATAATTTAGGATGATTATTCAAAGAAAAGTCTGATACCATTTCCTGCATATTGGCATTTTGACAACTTTCAAGAAAAGTCTCTAATGCTTCTGGAGCTTCAATATTATGATATTTTGCCAAATTAAAGAAATTGTTGTAAAAGCTCCGCTGAATAGCTTTATAACGATTATTTAAGCCATAAAAATCCAGCAACATAAATGCTTTTTTATTATTTTGCCCTTTAGGCTTGCTCTTAATTAAGATTTCCCCATTTATCTTGGAAAAATCAAAAGAAATGTTTTTCCATATCTGTAAAGGTTCTTTTCCAAAACTGCCACTAATCCCAAGTTGAATTAAAGCATCATAAAATTCTTTTCTTGGATTGTTCTCAAAAAAACTATCACCTTTTACAGAGCTGTTACATTCTGAACAGCAAGGTGCCCAATTGTCGATACATAGAGCATACTGAGGAAATTTATCCTTAGGAAATATATGCTCAATCGTTGATATATTATAATCTTCATCAATAGATTTTTCTATTTTTTCTAACAATTGCCCACAAAAACAACATCTTTGAGGAGCAGTTCCAAAATAATATTTTCGAAAACATTGCTTCAGACTTAAATCTGTTTTCAATTTTTCCTTTTGTTTTTTTGTAAAATCAATACTACTATAAATCTTATTTAGGCTTAAATCATTCAACGCTTTAACTTCATCTTCAGCATAATTTTCATATTTCTGGAGATCTAAAAAATTATCATAATCTCGTTTAATTTTATCTTTAATAATTTTAAGTGATTTAATGTTATCGTCAAACACCTGATACAGACGCGCCTTAATAACAGACAATGCTTCTCTCCGTGTAATCTCTTTAGGCATATTTTCGTCTCTTTCTAACCAAAGGACATACAGGGACAGTAACTTTTTTCTGCGACATTAATTCTTGAAGTTTTGCTCGTAAACGCCACCGATATTCACCGGGACCTACTTCAGAAAGCAGACGTTCTATCTTTTCTATATCTTTTTTAGAATTTGAATTTAAGAGCTTTTCAATCTCATCCTTAGCTCGTTCTCCAATGTTTCCTTCCATTTTGAACAAGATTTGACCTATATCTATGATATTGGCTCCATAAGAATTTAATAAGCAATCATTACTGATAATTTCATTATCATTTAATTCAAAACGATGTAATTCGTGCTTTTTTACATCAGATACAAGCATTGCTGAATGAGTTGCAACAAATACATCTGTATCTTTTTGAGCTAACACATCGCACAAGAGCTTCAAAAAATATCGTTTCCAATGTTCATTAAAATGTGTTTCTGGCTCATCCAATAATATAAGAAACTTTTCATTAGTTGTCTTTGAAATAAGGTAAAGCAAAGCATATCTTGACATAAAGCCGTTTTCACCGTCACTTAAAAACTGCTCTTCAAAAGTTTCATCTTTTCCATTTAATTCGTATAAAAAGCCACATCTATCTATTTTGTTTTGCTTAAAAGCATTACAAAATTGTTCAAAAAAGACATATGGATTATCTCTTACACCTTTAGCTAATATGCCATTAGCCCTCATTGTCCAAAAACTTCTTCTGACATCTTTATCTTCTTCTGAAGCCATTGGTAAACATACATCAGGTTCATTTTCAAAATTATTTTTTATAAAATCATCTACCTCTGTTTCGCCATCATCAAGCGATTCTTTAGTAATAATATTAATAGTATCTATCCATAACGCTTTGATTTTAAGTGTGTTTATTGGCTCTTTTGTGAAATTGTTATTAAAAATCAAGTTAATAAGTTTATGCCAATTATCATCTTGAGTATTGAAACCACCAGCCAAATAAGCCCAAAGAGCCTTTCTGAAGGTTTCTGAATTTCCAGAAATTATATTTTGATTTTTTTCTTCAAATGCTCGTTCAGTATAACCGGTATAAAAACGCACAACCTTATCCCATAAACCGGTTGCAGTTTTCTGAATATTATTTATTTCCTGCTTATTCTCTCCCGATTTCAGCGTTAGACCATATTGAAAACTTGTATTATCAACAGATTTATCAGGGGCAGAGGTCAAATTATTACAAGCAATTTCAGCTAAAGCATCTAAAAAAGAACTTTTACCGGAACCATTTCGACCAATTAACAGATTCAGATTCAACCCTTCCTGAGGACACAATCTCATAACAAAGCCATTAAATGCCTTATAGTTATCAATTTCTATTTTAGTTAATTGATTATTAGTCATATATCCATTTCCCCTCAAAATAATAACGAGGCACATAATGACTATAAATGAATTGATCATTTGTCGTTTGTGTCCTAACCAAGCCTAATTTTTCTAATATTTTCAAAGCTCTCAAAATGTCTGCTCTTTTTGAAGAATAAATCTCTGTGGAGTTTTGATCTTTACCTGAAATATAATACCGACATAAATCAAAATAAATTTTTTTCACAAACTCATCTGTATAAGCCAACAAAACAAAAGCCTCTCCTTTTTTATCTGGTTTGAGATATATATCATAAGCCTTTTTTATATCGTCTGCTTCCAGTGTAAAATTTTGTTGTTCAGGTTTACGCGTATCAATTATATATTTATTTTCTTCTTTTCTAACAATCCCGTACGCAAGTAGGGTGCAAAAACAAGACATATCAATAAATGTATTCAACAAAGAAATATCAAACTCCTGTTTTGCTTCTTCTTTTCTAAAACAACCTAAAGAAGAAAACAATTGAATACATAACTGAAAATCTGAATAATCTTGATTTTTTAACTCCTCTCGTAACTTTTGTGGTTCTTTTGCGTTTCCCCACCAAACTTTTGCATCTTCTTTAATTTCTTTTTTATTTTCTTCAACAAATATTTTGTGATGTAAAATTTCCTTAGAAATAATTGGCTTTTTCTTTTCATTCAATAGATTTTCATTTTCAATTATTGCACCAATAACTTTTTCTGAAGGAATATATACATACCCCTTACTACTAACAATAACCGGCATTTTTATTAAATACGGCTCTGTGATTTCTGTTGGATCAAGAACATCTGATTTAATATCTTCGCTCTTAATCTCTTTATCTTCAAAAATATAATCAATTATTTCTTGGTAATCATATTTCTTAGTCGTGATAAGTTTTACTTGATTATCTTTTTTTCGTTTCTTTTGACCATACAATACGACAGTATTAATACCCGAAGATGCGGGAGGTTTGATAACCGCAAGCAAACTATTTTTAATCAAATAGGCTCTTAGGTTGTTGTATTCATTTTCATTTTTAGTTAGAAAAGTTTCTGGAACCAAACAAATAAAATATGCATCATCAGCTGCGCGGAGTAAAAAGTTAATAATAAATAGAATTTCTGTATATGAAGAAGTATTCTTATAGTTTTTCCCAACAATATCCAATATTGACAGAAGATTGTATCCGGCAATCGCAGATCCGGCTTCAGCCATTCCAACTCTAGAACTTTTTTCAAATTGTTCCCATTCCTGCGGTCTTTCTCTCTGTAATCCCATAGGTGGATCAAACAAAAATACACCCTTTCCCTCATTGGGCAAAGGCTCTTTGATACTATCTAACAGCCGTACGGAAACATTATAATTTTCGTTTTGGTGAGCTATAAATTCAGCTACTTCTAAAACATCGCTATTAATATCTTGAATGCAATCAATATGATCAAGTTGCCAAACCAAACCACCTAAACCAGCAGCTAAATCGACGATATAGTTATTACCCTTAATTGACTGTACAATCTTTTTCATCAACTCAGCATTTATCGCGTTCGTGCGACATTGTTCGGCAGGAAGTTGTTCTTCAACCTTTTGGATTAGTTCGTGAAAAGATTGTTCTAGTTTTTTAGGTAACCTTAAATTTTTATATTGATGAGCAAACTCATAAAGTGAACGATCATAAGATATTCCTTTTTCTCTGTATCTCCGTCCGGCCTCTTCAATAAAATTCCCGGGGATTGAAGAAATTTGCGCAAAATTTACAGAATGCAATAAAAATTCTTTATTAAAATCAATATAATATTTATTAAGATAGGCAGAGATTTTATTCTTTTCATTTTGAGAAAGGTTTTTAAAGCCTGCAATATTTCGTAATGTGCGTGTGATGTCGAAGCGGCCACAGTTAGGACAATCTAGTCTCAAGCCATCAAAAGCTTGTGAATTAACAAATTCTTTGGCTTTAGCACCACACACAGGGCATAGGGTTTCTTTTGCAATGGTATAAGACTTTTCTGTCTCTGGGAAAGCAATACTTCCTTCCGGAATACCTTTTATTTCTTCCATGTTACCTATTTTATCAGTCATTGCTTTCCTTTCTTGGATATTTCCAAGTTAAAACACCGGTAAAGGCTTCTTGTAACAAAGATTGGAATAAAGTTTCAAAATGCTCTAATTCCTCTTGTTGAGCAACAATATACTTATTAATTTGTTCAACTTTTTTAGCAAATTCTTCTTGCAAAGACCATGGAGGAAGCATTAACAAAATCTGTTTTAATGCACTACCATTAAATTGAGGTTGGGCGACACCAGAAACTAATCTGTTGGCTTGTTGCCAATATGAATCCGTCAATGAATAAGCCCAATAAAACTCTGGAATTATTTTCTTTTTATTAAATATAATCCGAATAAGAAATGAAGCAAAAATTGCATCAGAATCATTGTTATAAAGGAGAGTCTTTCCGTAAGATGCTCCTGTTCTTGCCACTAAAATATCTTTAGGATATAACTTATAATCACCCATTTTATCATCGTAGTTTAACCATGCCTTATTGCCATTATCAATATATCCATCTTTCCCAATATCTGTAATTCTTATATATCTAGTATTCCCACTATCTTGTGCTGTCGCTGTATATCCATATTGTAAAGTACATACATCAGAATTGCCTAAAGTGGTAATTTCCCAACCTTTGGGGTTGGTGATAGGATCACCAAACATTTCGTGGAAAATGGCGGGGATAAGGTCTTTGGTTAATTGGATGGTTTCTTTATGCAATCTGATTATTTCTGCAACTGCGTCTAAAGTTTTTACAATATAATCCTGCTCATTTTTATCTGTGGGATAATATACCGGAATTTTTTTCATTGAATTTTGATTCAACTTTAAACGAGTTGCGCCTGAAACAATACCATTATAATCGAATTTATTCAGATAATATAATAAGAACTTATTTGAAGTTTTACTTTCTTTTGCCCGTAAAACATGAGCATGATTATTAACCCACGTTTTTCCTGAAATAATATAGGCTTTATCTTTTAATGAATCTAAAAAAGGACAGCCATCTTCCCCCAAAAGTAAATATTCCCCGTCAAATATATATCCATCAATATAATCGACCAAACCTGTTGCACCATAATAAGGATATAATTCAGATTTATCCTTATTTTTAATTCTTGCTAACCTTTCTGTTGAACTTACTGGTTTTCTTAAGTTATCAAAGATATCGACTAATTTTCCTAACTCTTCTTCTTTCCAGCCTTGAGGTAATTGATTAACCATGTTTTACCTCCAGCATTTTTTGCAGTTTTTCTAACATCTTTAAAGATTTCTTTTCTGATTCGATAATCATGTGTACATACTCTTGCGGGGTATGTTCAAACACACGGGGCTTATATTCCACTTCTTTGTATTTAGAAGGCAATAACGAATAATCTTGAGCAGCCAATTCTTCTTTGCTTACGTTAAAAGACTTTTTGCTTTCTCTTTTATCTTTGTAAAACTCTATAACCTCGGGAATATCATTATCATCTATCGGTGTTTGCTTATCATCAAGGCTGAAGCCGCAATTTTCCATTTCATAAAACCAAACTTTATCGGCATTTCCGCCTTTGGCAAACAACAAAACCGCCGTTGCCACGCCGGCATAAGGCTTAAACATACCGGAAGGCATAGTAATAACCGCATCAAGCTGATTGTATTCAACCAACAGCTTACGGGCTTGTTTATAAGCCTCATTTTCTGTGGACAGAATACCGGCCGGAACAATAATGCCGGCTCTGCCACCTGATTTTAAAAGTCTTAAAAAGAATGGAATAGCCAAAACTTCGGTCTTTTTGGTTCTGACCTTGCTCAACAAATCAGACGAAACGTCATCATAATCCAAAGAGCCTTTAAACGGCGGATTGGCTAATATCACATCAAAATAAGATTTAGCTTGTTTCGGATTACGTTCATAAAAGTTTTGCGAAAAAGCATCCTGATAAAAGATATTTGGGTTTTCTATACCATGAAGCATCATATTCATTGAAGCAACACGTAACATGCTGGCATCAAAGTCAAAACCATAAAACATTTCCTTTTGCATAAATTTACGATCGGCATCAGAAAGCAAATCACCGGCATAGTAATCATCGGTTATTTGCCCTGAAGCGGAACTGTTTTTCTGCAAAATATGATTTAATGCCGCAACCAAAAAACCGGCGGTGCCGCACATTGGGTCAGCGATACGCTCATTTTTTTTAGGATCAACCAATTCAACAATCATCTTGATGATGTGTCTTGGTGTCCTGAATTGTCCGTTAATGCCGGCTGTTGAAAGCTTGCTTAACAGATATTCATACAAATTGCCTTTAATATCATCTTGTTCCAAAGGAAGATCGTCAATATCATTGATAGCGGCACTCAATAAAGACGGTTTGTTAATCAATAAATAAGCATCTTTCAAATATGCTCCGGCTTTGGTATTAGAAAAATCACATTGTTTCAAAAATGGAAAGACTTTATCTCTCATAGTATTTAATAAGTCATCTCCGCTTTTTTGTCTTAAATTACGCCAACGAACGTCTTCCCCTTTAATTTCGGGAGAATTTTTATCAAAAGGATTGATTTTGAAATTAGGAAAATTTGTTTTGTAAGGTTTATGCGTAAGTTTAGCTGTACGAGCCTTTTTATCTTCTTGCTCATCAAGCATTTTCAAAAAAATCAAATAAGTGATTTGCTCAATTACTGACAACGGATTCGTAATACCGCCTGTCCAAAATTTTTCCCACAATACATCTACTTTTTGCTTAAACTCTTGATAAGTCATTATTCGGCTCTTGTCTCTTCAATCTTAAAATTATCCAAAATCTCAAACAGTTCATCTGCTTGGACACTGCTAAACACGCCGTCGATGCTGTTTTTATCCAGCGATGTAAACGGGGCTTGATATAATCTTGCAAAATTTATGCCATTATTAGCGATAATCTGGTTTTGCAACATTGATAAAAATTGGTTTTGTCTTGCGGTTAAATGATATTTTTGCACAAAATCAGCAAATTTGGCTTTGATATAAGCCTCATCCATGCCTGAAATGGTCATTAAAACTTGTTCCAATTTCTCCGTAGATGGGAAAAATTCTTGCAAAGTTTGTTTATCTAAAGACGGATTTTGTACCATAATCAAAGACAGGATTTGCTCAAAGTCTTTACCGGTTAGACCTTGACCTGATTTTATTTTTTGAATAACCGGCTCAGTATCTATGATATTCTGCAAAATATCGGTAATTTGACGTTTATATGCGTCTAATCCCTTAGGATAGAGCTTTTTCACCCGCTCAAATACAATTTGACCTTCATCTTCCGAAATATTCAAAATTCTCGGTGGCAAAACCTGATTTCCGCCATCTTCTGCCAAATACATCAAATCGCGCAAATCCTGACGTATTTCTTCCAAACCCGCAAAGGTTACATTTTGCCAAAACTCAGGCGACAATACCGTATTTATAGTTTCTTGTTTTGCTGCAACCTTATATAAATTTATCGGCAACAAAGCAACCTTTTCTATCATTTTTTGTTGCAAATCTTCACAAGGCTTCTTTTGTAATATACTCTTCTCTATGCTCGTAACCAAATTATCAAAGCGAAAACTTGGTGCATGACCCTGAATATCAATCCACTGCATCAATTTGGCTAAATCTGCCTTTAAGCGAACTTCTGTATCTGCTTTTGTAAAATCCAGATTTTCTTTTTTAGCAAAAAAACGCTTTTCTTTCCATTTTTCTTTTACAGATATGCTATTTTCAGGCAACTGGTTAATCATATCTGAAAGTTGGTCAACCATCTGTTGCTGAATATCAGAATTTTGTTGACATTGCGCCAATTTGCATATTTCCATGCGATTTTCAAAAATCTTCTGCATTAAGGACTTTTGTTCAGGAGCTTTAATCTGCTTCTTTTTATTATCGTCTTGCTCAAAATAAGCAAAATTTTGCCAATGATCAAAAATCTTAAAATATAATTTATCTTTTCCGCGACCAAACAAATCTTTGCATAATCTGGTTCCGCGACCGATCATCTGCCAAAACTTAACCTTGGATTTTACCGGCTTTGCAAATACCAAATTTACAACTTCCGGCACATCAATGCCGGTGTCCATCATATCAACAGAAATGGCTATTTTAAGAGGACTATCCTTATCTGAAAAATCATCAATTAAACTTTCTGCTCGACCATCATATATATCAATAACGGCTGCTATCTTGCCGCCATATTGCGGATACATCTCATCAATGATGCTAAGTATAAAAGCCGCGTGATCATGATTGCGGGCAAAAATAATGGTCTTGCCAATAGTCTGACCATCAGCATCTTTAATGCCGTTTTCCATAAGATTTTGAACAATTAGCTTGGTTGTTGGTCTATTCATTACCTGTGTGTCAATAGATCTGGCTTCAACCGACAATTCTTTATCAATATCACCGCTTTCTTCCAAGTCTTTTATTTGTTCTGGATTTAGTTGGTTATAGTGAATCCCTTTACGCAAAAACTGTGTATCATATCGATAAGCGACATAATCCACCAAATATCCCTGTTCGATTGCCTCTTCCAAAGAATAATAAAAGGTTGGTTTTCCTTCTTCACAATTAAAAAGCTGAAACGTATTGCGATTTACAAAATCAACCGGCGTTGCTGTCAGTCCTACTTGCAAGCAATCAAAATATTTAAAAATATCAGCATATACGTTATAAATACTACGGTGTGATTCATCTGCAATAATTAAGTCAAAATAACCAACGTTATACTTTGCATATTGATTCATCATTGTAGGATATGTCGAAAAGACAATATCTGCATACTGATCTTTACTACCTTTTAAAACCGAAGACAGAACAGAATTTAGAAGAGTGTTAAAATTACGACTGGCTTGCTTAACCAAAGCGTTTCTGTCACATAAGAATAAAATTCTCTTTGCCCAACCCTTATCTTGCAATAACTTGCTTAACGCAATAGAAACTCGTGTTTTGCCGGTTCCTGTTGCCTGAACAATTAATGCTTTTCTTTGCTTTTTGCTAAAAGTTTCACAAACAGCTTTAATAGCTCTAATCTGATAATCTCGACCTGTAATATTTGGATCTGGTTGGGCTGTGGCAATATCGCCTTTGTCCCTTTGATAAATTAATCTTTCCAAACTATCGCGAGAATAAATTCCCCAAACGGTTCTTGGTGGATATTTGTTAGCATCATCCCAAATCTTGGTTTCAAAGCCGTTCGTATAAAAAATTACCGGACGCTTACCATATTGTTTTTCTAAAGCATCAGCATATAAAGAAGCTTGTTTTTTACCTTTATCTGCATTTTTTGAAGTTTTTTTTGCTTCTATCACAGCTAATGGATATCCGTCTTTTCCCCATAAAACATAGTCGCATCGTCCTTTGCCTGTTGGGGTCGGTTGATTGTCTACTTCGACTTCTTGACCGACCTCATCAGTGTTGCTTCCATCCATAGATATATTCCAATGAGCAGCACGGATCATTGCGTCAATCAAATGTTTGCGTGTCTGCTCTTCTGAATATTTTAATTCATCAACGGCAATTTTGTCACTTTCTTTAGCCGATTTAACTGCCGCTAATTCCAGCTTTACTTTTTCAAGTTCATTTAATGTTTCTTGAAGTTTAAGGTTAGCAGCATCTATTTTTTCTTCATTGATAATTTGCCTTCTGGGCTTAGGAGCTATAAAATCAGGATAATCTTGCGCTTTTACGCCTAGAGCAATAGCCGCAAACCATTTTGAAACTTCGTAAATTTCTTGCAAAAGCTGTAATGCCTGAGCAGATTTAGCATCACCACCATGAACGATTCCGTTTGCTACTTTTCTGATAAAATTCAACTTATACAAGATGACAGAAGGTATCATCTTTTTAAATTCTTCATTTTGCAATAAATCTGCAAAAGAAGATGCTTGCGGCATTTCAATGTGATATGCCTTATAAAGAATAGTTGCAATTCGTTCTGCAAATAAACGTGCTTTGGCTATTGATGATTGAGGGTCCGAATATACATATTCTTCCGCAAAAGTTGCAATTTGATACAGCTGCGGTGTTTTTTCTTGTAATAATGTAAAGTTCAAACCAGTCATAGTACTTTATTATGATACTCTATTAACGATATTGGGAACAGTTTATATTAGGTTGAAATTTTTGCAACAAAATTATAAAAAAGCATTTATTTTTCAATGAACAACAATCACTTCCCTTCCATGTGGCTGAGTATAAAATAAAAGTCCAGGCTCAAAGTCTTGTAACGCTTGAAAAACAAGGACTTATTGTAAAACTTTATTGTATATAAATTTATCCGCCACATACTTTGCAAGGTCTGGCACCTTGTGATTTTGCCTTGTCTTTAGTGGTTTTTATACAATTCTTGGTACAGCGTTTTGCCCATTTACAGGTTGGACTGTGATAAATATAGGTTTTGACGTTCATAATCACGGCTGAATTGTCCGCCGCTGAAACCGGGGCAGACAAAAACAGTAAAATTAACAGGTACAGGATCTTTCTCATTTTCCGTTCCGTATTGGTACATATATACTTTTATCATAAATTCAGCCTCTTACAAAGAGATTATACCGGCTTATTTAAAAATATCCAGAGGGTTTTTGATGATTTAGCTTGATTCTAACACATTTACTTTATAAAGTGAAATCGAGCAGTTTACTGCTTAGGGCGTCGAAAACCCTTTTATAGACTTAGTCGTGTGCACACGACTTTAAATTGTGCCGACTTCTGATTCTACTTGGACGGATGTCGGTGAATAAGGCTCAGCCAAATAAGCCGAGCCGTTTGAGTCTATACGGTTTTCGAACATCCGCCCGCCTTTAAAAAGCGGGTTTTCTTTTAACTGGTTAGAAAAAGGATGTTTAATCGTATGAAAAAATCTTTATTAATGACAACGGCATTGGTGGCGCTGACTTGCGGCCATAATGCTTTTGCGGAAAATCTTCCGACGGATGCAACCAATCTAACATCGGGAAGCTATATTGTAGAGCGCTCAGATACTCAGGTTTCACACTCGGGAGACATAAATTTATCCGGAACGGCCTCATTAGATGTAAAAACTCAGGCTATTGTAAAGCCGGAAGCTGAAGAAGTTGATGTTTCCAAAGCTTTGGAAGTTAAAGGCAATGTTTCTCTGGCAGATGATGCCTCTTTGTCTGTCATCAATTTCAATGTTGCGGATGATACAGAGAAGCCTTTTATGTTCGTTAACGGTAAATATACTCAAACGGGCGGTAAACTGACGCTGAAACAGGAAAATGAAGCTGAATGGAGATCAACGCTGAACGCTAAAGAGGCTGATATCAGCGGCGGTACGATAAAGCTGGATACGGGAGAAATCTTTGTATACGGCAATGCTGATGACGGTAGTAAATTTAATATTTCCGGCGGAACATTTGAAATGAATAATTCCAATATCAGCACTTATCCGGCCATGTCAGCAGCAGAAGGCAATTCACAGAAAGGTGCTGCCATGACAGTTTCCGGCGGAACATTTAAGATGAATGAGAGTTCATTGGGACGCGAGAATTCCGGAGATTTGGACATTAGCGGCGGGGAGTTTACTTTGGAAAACGGTTCCGCAATATTCCATGACGGCGAAACTGGAAGTATAAATATCAGCAGCGGGACAATCTCCCTCAAAGATTCGTCGATAGTCAGAGGCGGTGACTATCAGAGTGAGGACGGCAAACCGGCAAGCGGCGATATAAATATTACCGGCGGAACGATAAATGCTAGCGGTTCTTCGGCAGAAATCGCTTCTGTCGGCAATATAAAAATTGCCAACGGTGCAGAACTTAATATTGCTTCCGGTACAACGTTGTTTGCCAAGGCAATATCGAAAGATATGAGCCAAGCACAGAAAGCCACGCTGAATGTTTATGATAATAATACTAAGATTAATTTGGGCGGAAAGTTGGTTGCCAACATTAATGGCGATGACCGAGGAAAAATTCATTTTCAAAATTCCGGTGCCAATATTGACGGTGATGTTGAAGCCGTCAGTCTGATTTTTGAAGACAGCCACTCTTTGAGTCAGGCAGTTTCCGGTACTATCGGCGGACTGGATATTTTTGAAATCAAAAAAGGCACCATGGTTTATGACAAGGAAATTAACGGCGGAGCTTCCAGCGTTGTCGTAGGAGAAGGCGCAACGCTTGATATCGGGACTAATGCGTTGCATTCCGGCGGTGACAAAGGAGTTGACGGTGAAGGTGTTCATTTCAAGGACAATTCAACTTTGGCCTTTACTGTAACTGACAAAGATACCTATGGTAAAATCCACGCCAATTATGTCAACATCAGTGAAAACGGTACAAATTTGAATATGACCTTAAACGGTGCCGCTTTAGCTAAAGGCGAAACCACAACCTTAAAATTGTTTAACGGTGAGGATTCCGACGAAGTTGAAATCGAAGGTAAGTTTGCCAATTTAAGCAAAAATTCCCGTTACGAGTTTGTTGACAATGGCGACGGGACATTTAAGGTCACTTCTGTTGCTTCCGCGGCTGATACTGTTGCCGATGCCGGCGGTTCAGCCAACAATGCCGGAACAGCCGAGGCTTGGGACAGTGTCAGTGCCTCAATCAGCTCTCCGGTTGCCGCGTCTGTTACGGAGAAATTGGCACAGCTTTCCAACAGCACAGATGCTGCCGAACAGAAAGCTTATGTTGATGCCTTGACAGCAGTTGCTCCGGAGGTTGCGCCGATGGTTCAGAAAACTCAGACGGAAACAGCCAACCAGGTCTTTGGTGCCGTCGGGACACGTTTAACCGGTGGTTCAATCTCAACCGGCGGTGAAGGTATGGCTTCCGGTGACAGTATTTTCAAACGTGGAGCCATGTGGGTTCAGGGCTTGTTCAATAAATCCAAACTGGACGATACTTCCAAAGCTAAAGGTTTTGATGCAGACAGTTCTGGTATTGCTTTCGGTGCCGAGAAGTTTGTAACCGATGATACTAAGGTTGGTATTGGTTATGCTTATACCAACACCGATATTGACGGTTTTATGCGTTCAACCGATGTTGATACGCATACGGCAATCTTATATGGCGAATATAAACCGTCAAACTGGTATGTAAACGGTATTGCGACCTATGGCTGGTCTGATTATGAAGAAAGCAAGAGTGTTGCCGGAGTTGGCGTTAAGGCTGACTACGATGTCGAAACTTTTGGCTTGCAGGCAATGACCGGTTACGATATGAATGTCAACGGCTTAGGCATTACACCGGAAGCTGGATTGCGTTACGTTCATATCAAGCAGGACGCTTATAAAGATTCTGCCGACCAGCGTGTTTCTGCCAATGACAGCGACATCTTGACCGGTGTCATCGGAGCAAAGGTCAGCAAAAACTTTGAGCTGTCCAATGGTATGAATATCAAGCCGGAAGTCAGAGTTGCTGCAACCTATGACCTGTTTAACGATGATGTTAATTCGGTCGTAACCTTGGCTAATGGTTCAGCTTATGCGGTTGAAGGTGAAGCACTTGACCGTTTCGGAATGGAATTTGGTGCCGGTGTAACCGCAGAAGTCAACGACAATGTTGAACTCTCGCTTGGTTACGAAGGCAAATTCCGTGAGGACTACCAAGACCACACAGGATTGATTAACGCTAAGTATAAATTCTAGAAAATCCTGTCAAAATTTATTTTGACGTAAAAATGTCATCTTCGGAGCGAACAGAGCGAAAGCGAATGTAAGACCCCGGAGATCTGGCGTTAAATCACTAAAACAAAGCAGCCTCGGATATTTTTTTATTCGGGGCTGCTTCTGTATAAATCATTAAATTAATTCTAAAATATGTTGCTATGAAATTTTAATTTTCGAACTTGCTTAACATTGAAAATAAAAGAAAAAGTCGCCAAAATGACGACTTTGCAAAACGTGGCTGGCGAGATGATGGCGAATCAGAAAGAAAATCAGTCCAAATTTATAGTATTTTTGTTGGTCAACATGATAAAATCTTGGCCATGAAAGAGCAAGTCTTACTCATCAGAGGATTGCTTGCTTCCTAAAGCTAGTTCCATCCAAAAACACAAGGGATAAATCACATTTTCGTAAAAAATCTTCAATTATACAGGTGGAAGTGCTGAATAATCCATTGTTTTTGTTGTGAATAATAAAAATGTAGATATACTACATATTAAAAGATTCACTAATTTTAAACTATAATAGAATTACAATCTCGAAAAATTAATACAGAGGACTTGATATGGCATACATTTTTATGGATGAAAGCGGAGATTTAGGGTTTGATAAGAGTAAAGCTCGTAGTTCGAAAAATTTTCTTATAACCTTTTTCTTTTGCGATAACCCTAATCCATTTGAAAAGATTGTAAAGAAGACATTTCTTTCTATGCCTCAAGATAAGCAAAAAAATCATTGCGGAACGCTTCATGCTTGCCATGAGCATCCGAAAACTAAAATGAAATTGTATAATTTGCTGAAAGAAAAACAAGATTTCTCAATTATGGTGATACGCTTAAATAAGTCAAAAGTATATACCGATTTGCAAAATGAAAAAAATGTTCTCTATAATTACATAACGAATATTTTATTGGATAGGATTATTAGCAAGAAGTTATGCAATACTAGAGAGCCGATATATTTTGTTGCATCACAAAAGGATACAAACAAATATTTGAATAAAGTATTTACAGATTACATCAAGACAAAAGTCAAAAATAGAATTGATTTGAAACTAGAAATCAAATCGTCATCAAGACATAAATGTCTTCAAATTGTAGATTTTCTATCTTGGGGAATATTCCAAAAATACGAACATAATGACGAGAGTTATTATGAAATGGTAAAAAAATTCATTGTTGAAGATTATTTGCTATTTAAATAAAGAATACAGGAAACCTTACGAACTATTTACGAGGAACGTTCAGAACCCCATCCGTAAGGATTTACTCCTGTTACTTATAATATAGTATACAAATATTAAAAAATCAATAATTTTTCTAAAAAAGTAGAAAAATGTTAATATGTAAGGAAAGCTCAGGAAAACCTACGTTTGTAAATAAGCTAAAGACAAAACCATTAAATTAATGGGAGTGATAAAAAAGAATAATATTAACCAAAGTAAGACAGGTTTATTTTGTTGACTTTGAGAAATATTTTAGTTGATTCTTAACAGTTGTATTTGTAGTGTATTATTAGATGGTTAATGAAAAGAGAAAATTAGATGACTTTTAATGAAGATACGCGAGTTAAAATTCCTGCAATTCTAACCTTAACAAGATTAGGTTATGATTATATTTCATTAAAAGGTAGAGATGATATAGACCAAGAAACAAATATTTTTAAGGATATTTTTTTCAAAAATATCAGAAAACTTAATCCTTCAGTAGAAGAAACAAATATTCAAAAGTTTTTCCAAAAAATACAGCTGATGCTTGATAATGATGATTTGGGCAAAGAATTTTATCAAAATCTAATAAAACCGACAGATATTAAGCTCATAGATTGGGAACATATTGAAAATAACCAACTCAATGTTTGTACGGAACTTACCTATGGAAATAAAGATGAAGATAATTTTCGTCCTGATATTACATTACTTATAAATGGTATTCCTCTAGCATTTATTGAAGTGAAAAAGCCAAATAATCGAGAAGGCATTATGGCGGAGAGAAATAGAATTGAAACTCGTTTTAAGAACAGAAAATTCCGTCGTTATATTAATATTTCCCAGATCCTATTATTCTCAAATAATATGGAGTATGAGGATGAAGATGTAGAGCCAATTCAAGGAGCTTTTTATGCAACAGTTAGCAAAGGAAAAGCTTTTTTTAACCAATTTAAGGAAGAGCCAGACAATAGAGCTTGGCTCTTTGGGCAACTTAAAGATGAAAAGGATGAAGTTGAAAATACTATATTAAAAGATACAAACTATGCTGTTATGAAAGCTAGTAAGGAATTTGAATTAAATAAACGACCAGATAGACCAACTAATAGAGCTATAATTTCGTTATTCTCTCCTGCAAGAATTTATGATTTTCTTCGTTTTGGATTGGCTTACGTTGAATATGATGATGAAGATGGTAAGCATATTTTACAAAAGCATATAATGCGCTATCCGCAGTTTTTTGCGAGCAAAGCAATTCAAACGGCATTAAATAATAATACCAGAAAAGGCATTATATGGCATACGCAAGGATCTGGAAAAACTGCTTTAGCCTATTTTAATGTTCATTGGTTAACAGATTACTTTGCTCGGCAGAATATTATACCAAAATTTTATTTTATTGTTGATCGCATTGATTTACGAAATCAAGCAAAAGCAGAGTTTACAATTCGCGGCCTAGAAGTTCATGAAATTGAGGATAAAGAAGATTTTAAAAGAGATTTACAACGAAATTCTACAAGAAAAGGTAATAATGGTCAGGCAGAAATAACAGTTTTAAACATCCATAAGTTTTCCGAAGATGCAAGAGCCACAAAGAAAAGTGACTATAATGTTAATACCCAAAGGGTTTATTTTATTGATGAGGCACACAGAAGCTATAATCCTAAAGGTAGTTTTCTAGTTAACTTGATACAATCAGATCCAAATGCCATAATTATTTCTCTTACAGGTACTCCTCTTTTAGGAAAGGGAGAAACAAGAATTGCTACTAAGGACATTTTTGGAGATTATATACACAAATACTATTATAATCAATCTATTGCTGATGGATATACATTAAGACTAATACGAGAAGAGATAGAAACGGAATACAAACTTCATTTAAAGAAAATTTTTGAAGAACTGGAAATCCAAGAAGGTGATGCTAGGAAGAAGCAAATACTCGCTCACAATAATTTCTGTACCCCACTTTTAGAATACATAGTACAAGACTTGAGAAAAGCACGCATCCAACACAGCAATGATACTATCGGAGGAATGGTTGTTTGTGATAGCTCCGAACAAGCAGAAGTTTTATTCTCATTATTCAAAGAAATATATGAGGGAAAAGCGAAGGATAAGCATACGCTCAGTACGGCAGCCCTTATATTGCATAACGAAGGCGATAAGCAAAGTCGTAAAGATAGTGTCAAAAGTTTCAAAAATGGTAAGATTGATATATTATTTGTTTATAATATGCTCTTAACAGGATTTGACGCTCCTCGTTTAAAGAAATTATATCTTGGTCGTGTGATTAAAGAACATAACCTTTTACAGACATTAACTCGTGTAAATAGACCTTATGAGAACTTTAGATATGGTTATGTTGTAGATTTTGCCGATATTAAGAAAGAATTTGATAAAACAAATAGGGCATACTGGAAAGAACTGCAAGCAGATTGGGGTAGTGATATAACTGGCTATGACAAATTATTCAAATCGGCAAATGAGATTGAAAGAGATATTCAAGATATTAAAAATATTTTATGGGAATATGAAACAGATAATGCAGAAATTTTTCAACAACAAATAAGTGAAATAAAAGACAAAGGGGCACTTCAAAAAATAGCTAAAGCTTTAAAATTAGCATCTGAGCTATATAATCTGATTAGATTAAATGGATATGACGAACTTATTGCAAAACTAGATTTTCATAAGTTTAGGAGATTGTTGTCTGAAGTAGAAAATCGTATTGCTAAAATAAACCAAAGCGAAGCCTTAAAAGCAGGGCAAGACATTACACAGTTATTAAATGAAGCGTTAGAAGATTCAATATTTATTTTTAGAAAAACAGGTGAGAGTCAATTAGATTTGGCTGCTAATAGTTTCAAAGATGCACTTCGTAAGACAAGGGAGGCAATGGAACGCTCTCCTGATAAAAAAGACCCAATATGGGTTTCTTTAAAAGAAGAAATTGAACGTTTATTAAGAAATAAGAATTGGGAAGAAGCAGATGCAGAAGATATTGAAAGCGGAACCAAAATATTAGATGATATATATGCTCGCATTTCTGAATTAAATCGTAAAGCACTTTTGTTATCTGCAAAATATGAAGGAGATTTGAAATATGTAAGACTCCATCACGAATTTATTCGTATGGGGTTATCCCAAAATGAACAAAAAGTATATGATATACTTATGCAAATAAAGCGAAATACGGATGAAACTTTGTTGTTAAATGAAAATATTCTTGCAGGCAACGATGCTTATTTTGAAAGCTATATTCAGCAACAAGTAATTCAGATATTTAAATCAAATGTTATCAAACTGAATCCAGAACTTGCAAGACTTGTGAAATCAGCTATTGTCCGTGAATATATAAATGAACGTGAAGGTATTGCAGAATGACAGACTATAAACAGCAAACAAAAACACTTATTGATGAATTGAAGGCCATTTGTACGAGTAATGGTTTAGGTAACGATGGTAATGAGTTTAAAATCATTACTCAAGTGTTTTTATACAAATACTTAAACGATAAATTTATCTATGAAATCAAGCAATCAGAACCTTCTTTAGCAAGTGCAGCTAATATTGATAGCGAATTGGCTAAGTATTCAGAAGATGATTATGAAATGCTTTTGATGGGACTACATCCGTCTGCTGCTAGACTTAAAAGAGAGCATTTTATATCTTTTTTAGCCAACCATGCTAATGAAGACGACTTTCACAAGCGTTTTGATGATACTTTGTTGGATATTGGTCGCTTTAATTCTGCTATATTCTCTATCAAAACAGATGGTGGAGCACAAGTTGTAATGTTTGATGAACTATCGCAATTTATAGCAGACCCAAGTAAAAGAGATGGATTTTGCCGAGCAGTAGTTGATCGTTTAACAGAATTTAGCTTTGAGCATGTTTTTGATGCTGGATATGACTTCTTTTCAACAATCTTTGAATATTTAATTAAAGATTATAACAAAGATGGTGGTGGAAAATATGCTGAATATTATACACCTCGTGCCGTTGCACGAATTATGGCAGCTATTCTTGTTGAAGGGCAACCGAAAAATATTAAGATTTACGACCCTTCGGCAGGTTCTGGTACTCTGTTGATGAGTTTGGCTCATGCTATTGGCGATAACAGGTGCACTATATATTCTCAGGATATTTCGCAAAAATCGTCGGGAATGTTACGTTTGAATTTGGTTTTAAACAATTTAGTAAGTTCTATTCCTAATGTAATTCAAGGTAATACAATATTAGCACCGCGTCATTTTGATAGAGCTGGTAATTTAATGAAATTTGATTATATTGTGTCAAATCCGCCATTTAAGTTAGATTTTAGCGATTTTAGAGCCAACCTTGATACGCCTGGAAATAATGAACGGTTCTTTGCAGGGATACCCGCTATACCCAATAAAGATAAGGATAAAATGGCAATTTATTTGCTTTTTATTCAGCATATCATGTTCTCTTTGGCAGAAAAAGGAAAAGCCGCTATCGTTGTTCCAACTGGTTTTATAACTGCACAAAGCGGTATAGAAAAGAAAATTCGCGAGCGGCTGATAGAAAGACATTGGCTAAAAGGTGTTGTTTCTATGCCTTCTAATATCTTTGCAAATACAGGAACAAATGTCTCTGTGCTTTTCCTAGATAAAACAAATCAAGATAAGGTAATCTTAGTTGACGCTAGCAAGCTAGGCGAAAAAGTAAAAGAAGGAAAAAACCAAAAGACAATTTTATCAAAAGAGGAAGAGCAAAAGATTATTGATGCTTTTCGTAACAAAGAAGCCATAGATGATTTCTCAGTTGTTGCCAGCTATGATGAAATAAAGGAGAAAAACTATTCTTTTTCAGCTGGTCAATATTTTGATATTAAAATTGAATACGTTGATATTACAGCAGAAGAATTCAAAGCTAAAATGGATAGTTTTAAGGCTAATTTGAATGAATACTTTAAACAATCCAAGGAATTAGAAGAAGAAATCAATAAACAGCTGGAGAACTTAAAGTATGAGTAATTTATCTACGGCTGATAAACAATATTTAGAAAATGCACTAAGATTAGATAACAGTCCGCTAGTTCATTTTGATTTTCAAACATTCTTTAAAGAGTTAGGCGTTGATATTGATAACCCTAAATATGCACAGGATGGAACCTCTAAGGCTGCACTTATGAGAAAGTTTTGGGAACTAGAGAGTAATTCTTTGGTAGGACGCTCAATTCTTGAATTAGCAGCATTATTTAGGAATTTAGAATTAAGAACCCCTATATCTGTAAAATTTAGTGTGGAAATTGAAAAAATAGGCCATAAGCTTATGATGTATGATGATGTAGAAATAAAACCTACTCGTAGTGAAAAGAATAACAATAATGAGTTAAAAATTGAATTGTGGCCTGAAATTTATAATCATGTGAAATCTTATTTAGATAATGAAGATTATTTTCATGCCGTAGAGGAAGGATACAAAATTGTTCGCCGTAAATTACAAGAATTAACAGGTGAAGAACAAGCACATAAAGCCTTTAATGAAGAAAATTACGAAACAATCTTTGGGCACAAACCTCAAGATGCCATAGAAAGAGACTTTTTTGAAGGAACAAAATTTTTGAATATGGCAATACAAAAATTCCGCAATGAAAAGGCTCACGATATTGCTAAACCATTAAATAGAAATATTGCTATTCACTATTTAGCACTAACGAGTTTGGCTTATGATTTGATTATACGGAACGAGAAATCAAACAAATAGTGGAGAATGAAATGAACGATATTTCACAAACTTTATTAAATAGGATAACCGAGATAGAAAATCAGGTTAATTCTGATGATTATGTGAATGATTATGAGATATATAATAAACTAATAGCTACATTAAAAGCTATGGAAAATAGGATTAAAGCACAAAATCCGTTATTATTTAATATTCCCAATATAACAAATCCTATTCAGAATAGTCTTAGCAACCTCTTTGCATATACAAAGTCATTTGGTGATTCTAAAAATAGAAATTATATAAACAATATCAATGATACATTGAATGCATTAATACCTGCAATAAATACGATTCCAGCATCATTGAAAGGTGAAACAGCTACTAATCTAAATAAAATATTACAAGATTTTGAAAATAATAACACAGCTATAATTGAACAACTTATAAAAGAAAAAACATCATTTGAAACACAACTTACAGGAATAAAAACACAAGTTACGACATTAGAAAAGAGAATAGAAACAAAAAATACTGAATTGGATAATATTTCAAGCAATCAACAAACTCAATTTTCAGCAGCTCAAGAAAAACGTTTAAATGAATTTGGTGATAAATTAAAAGAATTTGAAAGCAAGTATAGCGAACAAGAAACAAAACAATTAAAGAATTACACAACAACCTTTGATAATTTGAAAATTACAGCTGAGCAAAAATTACAGTCAATAGAAGAAATTAAGACTAAAATTGAAAAAATATATGATATTGTTGGTCAAGAATCTATTGTTGGTTCACAAAAAGCATATGCAGATAGAGCGGGTAAGTTTGCAGATAAATTATTCTTTTCAGCAATAAGTATTATGGCATTTGTAGCGATAATTGTTATTTTTCCAATCATAGAAGCTCTGTGTAATAGCATTTTTGTCTTTGATCCAACAAAAACTTTTTCTAATTTAAATTGGGAAATAATGTTGTGTCGTTTGCCAATAGCAGCATTGTTATTGTTACCTGCGTTTTATATGGCAAGTGAATCTAAAAGGCAACGAGATAAGGAAAACAAATATAGGGAACTTGAAATAAAAATGGCAGCGATAGAACCTTATTTCAATAACATTTGTGAAAAATGTAAAGATAACAATACGCAATTACCTGAAAAAGATGCTGTAAAATTAGAATTGGCAAAGGCATTGCTTTCTCCGAACACAGAAAAAATAGATAACAATGTTATCATCCCTCCAGAGGTTTCAAGTTTAATAGAGAATATCGTAAAGGAGGTATGTAAAAAATGAGAGTAAATATAGGTGATATTTGCAAAATTGTTTCAGGAGGTGACAAACCAAATATTGTATCCGAGAATCCAAATTCTGAATACAGATATCCTATATATGGAAATGCTTTAGATAATAAAGGATTGTATGGATACGCAAGTTTTTCTGTAATAAATGAACCATCTGTTACTATTTCAGCACGAGGTTCAAATTGTGGAGAGGCTTTTTTTAGAAGTGAGCCATATGTTCCTATTGTAAGACTATTATCATTAATACCGAATAAAAATGTGATTGAGCCTAGATATTTATATTATCTAATAAAAAATATGCATTTTAAAAGTACGGGTTCAGGACAACCCCAAATAACAATCCCTCAAATTGCTAATTGTAAGGTTGATATTTTTGAAAATCTAATACAACAAAATAAAATTGCTGATATTTTATCTGTTTTGGATAACAAAATAGAATTAAACAACAAAATAAATGCAGAACTGGAAAATATGGCGAAGACCCTATATGATTACTGGTTTGTGCAGTTTGACTTTCCTGACGAAAATAAACGACCGTATAAATCCGCCAACGGAAAGATGGTATATAATGAGGTCTTAAAACGAGAAATACCAGAGGGCTGGGAAGTAAAAAGTTTGTATGATATTGCAACTTATATAAATGGCTTAGCTTGTCAAAAGTTTAGACCAACCGATAGAAATAGCTACAATGTAATAAAAATAAAAGAATTGCATACGGGATTTAATGAAGAAACAGAGAAGGTTAGAAAAAATATTCCCACAAAATACATTGTAAATGATGGAGATATATTATTTTCTTGGTCGGCTACATTAGAAGTTCATATGTGGACTGGAGGACAAGGAGTATTAAATCAGCATATTTTTAATGTTAGATCCAAAGAATATCCAAAAAGTTTTTGTTATTATATCTTAAATGAATATGTTAAAGTATTTAAGAAAATAGCCGAAACTAGAAAGACAACAATGGGACACATTACCATTGACCATCTTAAACAAGCATATGTTTTAGTTCCTCCTTTAGACTTAATTAATGCATTAGATAATAAAATAAAACCAATATTTGATAGTATTATAACTCATCGCAAAGAACAACAATCGCTTGCAAATATCAGAGACTTTTTGCTACCATTATTGATGAATGGACAGGTTACAGTTAGCCCTGAATGCTAACTTGACCATTCATAAGCAAAGGTAACAGAAAATCACGAGTAATAGAAAGTTCATAGTTTTCTTTGATATTTTTTGCTATTAAATCCATAATTCCCTTAGTTGCCTGATAATACTTTACACATATATCTTTTGGAGGAAGTAATAATTTTATTTCTCTTAAGAACATATAATGTCTAGCAAAACCTATGTTGGGTAATTTTGTATTTTTCAGTAGTTGATATAAAAGAACGGCAGGAATTCTATCATTTCTAGCATTTATAATCTTTGTTCCGTCAGTTCCTTTAGCAAAAGGGAAGTTGATAAATTTAAAGCAAGTTGTTACATCGCCAAAAACAACACAATTTCTTTCATTTTCATAATAGTAGGATGTATCATCTGTACGACCCGTAATTAATGTGCTCGCTTGGTCTACAATAGGTATATTTCCTTGATTTTTATAGTCTGGGGCTTTTATTGCTTTTAATTTTGGAGCCTGTTCTACTATATCATCAAATTTGATTACTTCCCAGCCCTCTGGTATTTCTCGTTTTAAGACCTCATTATATACCATCTTTCCGTTGGCGGATTTATACGGTCGTTTATTTTCGTCAGGAAAGTCAAACTGCACAAACCAATACTCATAAAGAGTTTTTGCCATTTGCTCCAATTCTTGATTGATTTTGTTATTTAGAGTAATTTTATCATTTAGCATATCTAAAAAATAGGCTATATTCTTTTGGGAATTTAAATCACTAGGTATCCATGCTTCACAGTTTTCTATTTTCTCAGGTGATGTATGACGTATCTTGGTCTGTTGAGCTGCTGCTCCTAATTGATATTTTATCATTTTTGAAGAAATTAAATAATAAGCAAAACCTTTATCTAACTTATCTTCTTTAGGAATAATAAGAGCAATATCTCCACTTTGTATATACAAATCATCTTCTGGTATTTTGGCCGTTTCTCCTAATAATCCAGCAACTTGTTCTGTTAATGGTGTTATTATATCACCTTTTTTTAAAATGTACTCTCTTTTAACTGGTGCAGAAAAATATATATTATCTTTGGATGTATTAGTTTTAAATCCTCCATTTGGATAGTTAAAATTACCCAATGTCAGCCGAATTTTGTTACCTTCTGTGGCATAATATTGTCCAGATAGACTTGTTCCCCTTTTTACGGAAAGAATATCTTTTAACTTCACTTTGTATAGATTATTACGCATATTTCAAACCTCCTTGTTGAAGGTTTGAAAAAACAAAGCTCTGGATACTCTTTAATATCCTATTAAACCAAGATTTATACGGTCGTTTATTTTCGTCATTTTTTATGCATTATTAAGAAAACTTAATAATGGAGATTTTTTTATGATATATGGTTACATCCGAGTGAGTACTAATAAGCAAACAACAGAGAATCAAAAATGGGAAATTCAGCAATATTGCAACAATCACGGCATCATTGTAGATAAATGGGTAGAGGAAACCATAAGTGCAACAAAGGATTTAAAATTGCGAAAATTAGGCAAACTGATTAAAAAATTGCATTCTAATGATATTGTAATTGCAAGTGAACTATCAAGACTTGGGAGAAAACTTCTTGAGGTAATGGCAATTCTACATCACTGTATGAATACAGAAGCGACAGTCATTACAATCAAAGATAATTTTAGGTTAGATGCAGGAATACAGTCCAAGGTACTGGCTTTTGCCTTTGGTCTGGCAGCAGAAATAGAAAGAAACTTGATTTCTCAGCGTACACGAGATGCTCTTGCTGCTAGAAAAGCAAATGGAATGAAGTTAGGACGACCGTTTGGGGCAAAAAACTCAAAATTAAAGCTATCAGGTTATGAAGATGCAATTATAACAATGTTAAACAAAGGGTACACAAAAAATGAAATAGCCCATAGACTCAAAGTTCATAGAGAAACATTAAGAGAGTTTATAAAAATGATTAAATAACATTGGGCCTCTCCTCCATTTGTCTAATCATAACATCAATCTGCTCTTTGGTAACGCCTTGGGAGGTAAAGAGATTTTCTATTTGCATAAGTCTTGTTTCGGTTTGGAGCAATTTTAAGCGTAGTTCTGAATTTTCTCTATCTAGTGTCTTCATACGGATTTGTGTCAATTCAAGCTCATTTTGACAATAAGTCAAATCACGAAGATAATTATCTCGTTCCTGTTTAAGTATGGATTTATCAAAATTCCGCATATCGGCGATAATAGGTACAAATTCTTTGCCTGTATAAACCAAATGGCGGCGACCTTGTTTATCTTTACCTTGAACAAGATATTCCAACTTAATTAACTCATTGACGGCCTTTCGGACAGTATCAGGTTTTACATTGACACATTTGGCAATGTATTCATTATCTCCGAAAAATGTTGTATGTTTAGGATTTTTAGTACGATAGATAATTAATTGCAAGATTTCACGTTGCGTTAAAGAGAGTTCACTTTGACTTCTACTCATTTTGTTTCCTTTATAAATTTCCAAAAGTATTTATCAGGAAAAATCAGCCTTTGGCATCTATATCCGCCATCTCAGGCATTATTGGCATCTATATTCGTTTTGAGTGGTATGTATAGCTATTTGGTTGGTAGTTATATCCGTATTTGCAGGAACTTATATCCGCTTTTGAAGTCATGAATACCTAGTGAAATATGGCTTAAAAGGCAATTTCTGTCAGCTAAAATATAATTAAAATATACTGAAAATATATCTATTTTAAGACATTTTTCTCCTAAAGGAAAATAGATGCAAGCAATTTCCCCGATAAATCAAGAATAACTGATTTAGGCAAACTGAAGCAAAATTTAAATCAGTAATTTAGAGAGAAAATAATATTGACAAGAAATGAAGTAGTAAAACCCCTAGGGCAGATTAACCGATAACAAAATCAAAGGCAATGTCTGTGGGCAGGTAGAAACAAAATGTGCCATCAGTTCTACTGGTGGCACAAGTGAAATTTATTATTAAAACAATACGAGCAGAAAGTTGCTACACATATATTTATCGTGATTTTGTTACAAATTAGTTCACGGAAAATTGCATTTTCTCTTTTTTGCCAAATCAAAATCAGCAGATTTCTACTAATAAATATTTTTGTGAGAAAAGCTCATAGTATTTATTTGAACAATGGGAGGAGAAAATGTTTAAGAAATACAATAAAGAAGATAACACTTATGCTAATTATATTCATATTTCCGAGTTGGATAAGACGTTAGAGGCTTTAAAAAGAATAAAAGGACGTATTAAATATGAAACTTTTGGCAAAGAACCAGACGAAAGCAGTTTAAAGGGCGAATATCATCTTATTATTGACGATGCCAAGAGTTTGGAAGAGTGTATAAAAACAGAGATGGGAGGTAAAATTGAGGCGACAGTGGGAAATTATCACTCTAGTTTATTTTTGGAGTGTTGCCTCCATAGTGCAGGTCTTGAAGGGATTGAATATCTGATAAAAAGAGGTGCAGAAATCAACCGAACCAATCTTTTAGGAAATAATGCGTTAATGTGTATTGTTCAAAATGACAATATGGCAACAGAAAACAAGCTCAAAGCCGTACAAATGTTGGTAGATGCAGGAATTGACATCAATCGTCCGAATGTAATGTTTCAAACACCTTTAATGGAAGCTCTAACACGTTCCGAATTTATGCTGGCAGAAATTTTAATAAACAACGGCGGATATGTTTTACGCCTACCAGCACATAAAGAAGTTGAAGAATAGCCAAGCAAAGATTAAGATTATATCAAACCGCTACAAAATTGTGGCGGTTTTAGCTTATATATTCAGATAATACGAATGGCAAAAATATTTATAAAACGTTCCCTCAAAACACCTTATTGAATTTAAATAAAATCATCATCGTATTCCAAGCCCTTAACAAACATAATTTTGCTATTGTAAAATATGATAATGGAAAATATACAATAGTTGAGGTTTAGTTATTCCCAATTTGGAATACAAGGCGAATTTGCTGCTCTATCAGCCAAGATATTATTAACACGAGTCATAATATTCAATTTAATTGCCATTAATTCCGTATTTCCTCTACCTCTAAAATTCAAAGCATCTATTTCTCTTTGAGTTAATTTTAGATCCTTTTCAATATGAAATTTTACATCTTTCTTGAAACAATTATAATATGGTGTATGTGAAAAACGAGAAAGTTCATCATTGACAATTCTATCTATTATAGGATGTGTGCCACTTGAAAAACAAGAATAAACACCAAAAATTAAAAGAAGCCCAGAACATAACATACTGATTTTCTTAATCGCATTTGATTTATTTTCATTATCAATTTTCTTATTTCCTTTATTATTCTCTTGATTATCTTCACCAAATAAAAACTCCCAGATATTAAATACTCCATACATAGCAAATATAGCAATAGCAAGCCCAATTATAGCAGAAAAAAGTTCTCCCATTTCCAAAAATCCTTATAAAAAGTTAAATTTTGTCAGGTCAATAACAATAACACCTTTATTTTTTGCCCTTTTACAAACCTCAAATGCTCGTCCCTCATATTGATTATAGGAAATAATGAAATCAGTATTCTCTACAATCCAATTATTGCGATGAACAATACACCATCTTTTATAGCCGATTGCGGCTTTGTCGGGAAGAACGACTTCATTACAATAACGGCTCCCCTCATTTGCCTCTCCCATATTTGAAACAACAAGGATTATTCTGATACTTGGATTTTCCTCCCAGATACTCAAAACGGCACGATAAGCATCACTCTCATAAGCGCCAATACAGCCAACATAAAAAGTATCCACCTCTTCCTCTTCAATAAGACGAAGGGCTTGCTTTTTTACTTGGTCAATAATGTCACTTCTGCTCCATCTGTAATCATTACCAAAAAACGCACAGGATTTACTCATTTGAATTTCTTTCAAAATAGAAGTGTTTTCTACACGATACACAAACCAACAATTATGTTCCTGACCGCCTACATCTATTTGAAAGAAAATAATTTATTTACCTAAAACTCCTTAAATCCCTTGGTTTTACTTGTGTTAATGCTATTTATATATTTTTGAAATAAGCGAAAGAAAATAAAACGAATAACTATAAAAAAGGGTTGATTTTATCGTTCAATAAAAATGCCCCTCTATTCCATCATAACTTCTTGATTTCCCAATAAATATATAAAAAGGGGAAAAGATGGCTACAATCGCATACATTAGAAAAAGCACAGATAAACAATCATTTGAACATCAGGAATTTGAAATAAAAGAATACGCAAGGAAAAACAATCTCAAAATAGACAGATGGGTAGAAGAAAGTATTTCAAGTCGCAAAGAACTTAAAAAAAGAAAATTAGGAGAATTATTAGAAGAATTACAAGAGGGAGATTGCCTTATATGTAGTGAGATTTCTCGCCTTTCTCGGTCAGTTGGAGAAACTTTTTTAATATTGCAAACCTTAATTTCAAAAAATTGTCAAGTTATTACAATAAAAGAAAACTATCATTTAGGTAATGATTTACAATCGCAAGTTTTGGCATTTGCCTTTGGCTTATCAAGTCAAATTGAAAGAGATTTAATTTCGCAAAGAACAAAATGTTCATTAGATGCTAAAAAAGCAGCAGGTATTAAACTCGGCCGTCCTTTTGGGGCAGAAAGCAAAAAATTAAAACTTTCCAAAAATACCAAAAGAATAAGAGATTTATTAGATAAAAAAGTACCAAAAGCACAAATCGCCAGAATTATGGGTGTTCAAAAAATAACTTTAAGAAGATTTATTAAACGAATGGGGTGGAAAGATTAGGAGAAAACCAGAGATAACGCTCTGGTTTTTATTTTAGAATGAGGCTGTTTTGTAGTATTAGGTATTTTTTTAACTCGCTGAATTAAAAATAAATGATGTAAAATCAGATGATTAAATAATAAAAATATTGAAAAAGTTCTTGACTTAAGAATTTCTGCATGTTTAAATCATATTGCAAACGAGAGATATCCTTAAGCGATATTTTTCAAAAAAGTGAATTTATAACCAACTTGTCCCACTTTTAAGCGGACTAAAAGGAGAATTAAGATGACTAGCTGTCAAGCCGAAATGTGTCGGCAACTGATGAACACATTATATCACGATGATTTTTCAACCATAAACAATCTTTTAAGTCAAGGTGTAAATGTAAATTTACCATACAATCATAATGGCTGGACGCCATTTATGTGGGTGTGCAAAGAACATTGTAACACTGAGGTCATCCGATTATTCCTAGCCCATGGAGGCAATGTAAATTCTAAAAACAAAGCAGGCGAGACACCTTTTCACATAATGGCAAAGCATCGGAGTGCTTATAACTGCTTACAGGCATTGATTGAAAATGGAGCGAACCCGAATGCTCAAGATAACAACGGCAATACGCCGTTAATGGTTGCTTTATCGCATCCACAGGTTTCTATGAGAATGGCTGTTATTGGCAATTTATTGCTATTGAGCGATTTAAGTATAAAAAACAATAATAATGAAACCGCTTATGATATAGCAAAAGCAAATATAGCCTTTGAAGACAAAAGATTTTTAGAAACATTGCAGGGAGGCAATAATGACTAATATCGCTGATATTGCCGCTCAAAATGATGATTTTCGTAAGCATTTGTCAAAAGGAACTCTCGTTCTTACTCGTGGGATTCGTGCAAATACTAGTGAGGATATCAAGAAAATCATAACAAAGGTTAGAACCTTTGAGAAATTTGATGAGAACAATGACCCGTATAATGAACACGATTTTGGCGCTTTTGATTATAAGGGGAAAAAAAATTTCTGGAAAATTGACTACTATGACCGAGAGTTTCTTTATTTTTCACCAGATGTGAGTAATCCTAAAGTTACCAACCGTGTTTTAACGGTTATGTATGCCGACGAATACTAGGAGATAAACGATGAAATATGATATTGTTTGCAGTGAAAGCATAGACGGACTGATTGAATATGTTAATGCCTATTTGAAACAAGGATGGCAATGCCAAGGTGGTATCTGAGTTTTGACTCAAGGTTTAAGTTATAAAGTATTTTATCAGGCTATTGTAAAAGGAAAATGAGATGACCAACAGTGAGTTTGTGGATGATAAGAAAATCAAAGATATTTTGGCCTATATTAAATCAATGAAACATGCTGAGCAAATTCGGATGATGTTTCTTTGCAGCTTAAATGGCCTTCGTTCCATAAATTTTGCCTATTTGCAAGTTAAGGATTGCTATACCGAGCAACTGAAGACAAAGGGCATTATCAATCTGGACTACGATAAAAACAAAGGTAAAAACAAATGTTCTTATTATTTAAATAGCCAGATGAAGAAAGAATTTGCCGATTATTTGAAGTATTTACAGACCAAATGGGGTGAAAGATTAACTTCAGAAACATATCTCTTTACCTCGCAAAAGCTAAATAAACCTTACAACCGAGTAAGTATCAGCCGTCTGTTTAGCTCAATTTATAACAAGTTTGGCATTAAAGGTGCGAGCCACTTGGGGAGGCATCTATTTGTATCAAAACTAGTGAATTCAGGTGTGAACATCTGCCTTGTTCAGAAACTGGCAAATCACAGAAATATCGCAACGACACAGCATTATTTCAATTACAACGAAAAAATGCTCGCCAATGCCGTAGAAAATACAAAGATTTAAGATGAATAAAGAAGCGTATAATAGAGTATTAGGCGATTATAAGGTTAGAATTAAATAGAACCCCTGCTTGCGCAGCTCGCGGTTGAAATAGAGTATTAGGCGATTATAAGGTTAGAATTAAATGCTTAAATGAGGGAATGAATAATTTTAAGCAAACAAATCTGTCTTTAGTCAAAGAAAACATAAAACGACAAAAGCAACAACGCTTTGAATGGTTTTTAGAGCATTTTGATAAGATTTGGGAAAATCGGCATAAATTTAAACTAGGAACACCTTATGCCTCAATTATCATTGACGGCGTTACAATTACGAGCTTTGCTTGCCCGTATTATGGTTATGTGGTTGATAAAATCAGCATCGGAAATTTGGTAAAGCTTTGGGACAGTGGCTTTATGTTTCAAGATTATCCTTTAATTCAGTATCGTAAACACTATAATAGCAATTACAGTAGCATTTCCTATATTAAAGACAGGAAGATTATTAACTATGATTATTCCTATCAACAACCATCAAAAGAACAATACATCCCGACACAGTTTGTTTTGCAACTCCTCAAAAACATCCGCCATCAACAGCCCGATGATTTAGATGGTTATAGGACAGTAGAGGAGTTAATGAAAATCTTATAGATTAGTATATATCAGGTAAATCTTTGAGTTTTTTACCGTTATATTCAAAATATGCGGCACCTTGATATGCTCCACTTTTGTTAACCTCTCCACGGTTTTCAAATAAATGTCGTACAAGTGGAGATAACTTCCATATATGTCCGTTATATTCTACTTCTCTTTCACCAACCACCTTAGCGTTTTCATTTTTATCTTTAATAAAAGTTATTGTGTCTCCGTTTTTAAGCCCTTTAGCATAGAAATTAAATCTATTATTTTGTTCATTAGCTTTAGCCAAAGCGGTAAATTCTTTTTCTCTATTTTTAACTGGGGGATAGATAATTTCACCTTCAAATGCTGTTAATAAACGAGTAGCTAATTCTGTATCTAACGCAAATAATTCACTTTGTCCTATTCGTTGTTTAGTGAAAATATCTTGTAATAATCTTTCTTTTTCTTGATAGTCTGAAACTTTGATTGCAAATGCTCTTTTAAGCCCGACAACATTATAATACCCATTCGTTTCCAGATAACGCATCCGCTCAGGGTATTGTTTTTCTTGAGTAATGCCAATCTTAATCAAATCTGGAACAGCTGTCGTCATAATATAAAGTATTCCTGTTGCCATCTTAGTTCCTTTCCAAGAAATTTTCCTATTAATTAAGAATATTTTATAGTAAGTTATAAAAATGTTAAAAAATATAACAAATCCAAGCAAAGTTTAACATTTTATCTTACTCGCTTCAGAGAGCTATTTCAAAAGTCTATATTTTCCAATAGGTTTAGAGAAAATGTTAAAGAATGCACATTCTTTAACATTTTCTATTTGGAGGGGTATTTTTCATATTTCTTTTCCATTTCTTTGGAAAGCTCATTTACCCGTTTCATGTCACGGTCTTTGTAAGCTTTGAGGAGGGGAACAAAGTAACGTGTGCTTTTGCCTTCTCCAATATAAGGAATACGGATAACACCAGAGGCTTTGTCTTCTTTACGCATCGCTAATAATGTCGCATAGGAAAGTCCAAGAAAAGCAGCCGTTTGTTTTAAGTTGAGCCAATTTGACTGTATGGCGATATCAAACTCAGCCTTGCTTTTATTTGTATCCATATTATTAAAGTAAAGATTTTCTAATTCTGCTGCATAATCAGTAATTTTGTGAACTTTTAAGATTCGTATGAAGTTGCTAATAGATTTATTGGCCATTTTTACTATTTTTATTCCGAAAAGTATCTGACTAACTTGTGTATTAGACGGAAGAGAAACATTATTGTTTCTAAAATCAGTTAAGAAGAATATATTTTTCCAATTTACAGAAGCAAAACTCACATTTTCAAAAAATACCTTGCTTTCAAAGATAATATTTTCAAAAAGACTATTTAAGCCAGATATATTTGATAAATGAAAGTCGGCGTTTGGGGAAAACCTGCAATCTTTTATTATTAAGGCATTGTCCATGCCCACTTTGACATTATCTATGTTTACTTTAGAAATATACAATTTTCAAACATTAAGACGCTGACAATGGATTGATATGATAGAGTTTGCTTGGCGTTATAGCTGATAGTATCATTAAAAGTGCAATTTTTGAAGAAAAGAGACTTTTTACTGTCATAGAACCAGAAATTAAAAGTGCAATTTTCAAATTCCAGCGTTCTGACATAATCAAAGTCCAACAACAAATCGGTTATGGTTTGAAATGTATTTTCAGCATAAAACTCAATATCCTTAAAATGAATCTTAAGATTGTTGAAACTTTCTGCTATAACGCTGATATAAGATGGGTTTACATCAAAATCCTTTTGCACCACTGAGGTTTCAAAGGCATACTCGCTTTCAAACCTGTCAAACCAATCATTAAATCTTTTATTGTCAGTATTGGTGATTTCTTCTTTAAAACCAGTAAAAACATTGGATTTAGATTGTTTTAAATCCAGATTAAAAATAGTTGTAAGGACTGATAAAAATAACCTCAGCGCATTTGCGTAATAGGGAGCATATTGGTCTAGATATTGGTTTTGAACACAAATTTTAGTTGGGAGTCTTAAAAGAAAATTGGTTAAACTGTCTAAGTCCTTTTTCTTAAATGGATTTTCTTTATTATCTAGCTTTTCGTAACACTTAATCAGTTCTAATATTGAACTGCCTGCATTGTTAGCCTCAGCTTTTGAACTTAAATTATAGACATCTGAAAATGTTGGAATGAAATATTTTAAAAACAAGAGAACATCCGTCATATTGTTGCAATAGATAAACTTATTGCTTTCTATCAACGTCGCGAGATTCTTTGCATATTCCCTTTTTAATAATGCGGAGAGGTATTTTTCAAAATCTTTTGCAGATTCGCCTTTATAAAGATAAGAATGGGACGATGAAAACTGATATTTGGCTGTTTGATTGTCCATTGTAGATAAGACATTGTTAAGGTAAGTATCGTTATTAAATTGCTGAACCTTAAAATTAACCCATTCTCTCATAACTTTTCCCATTGCATAATATACCTAAGGCTAACATACTTTGTGAAAAGTTTAATATTCTTTAATGGGATAATGAACGAATCCTTAAAAATAAAAAAATGCCGATTCTGATGCTAATTTTATTAAGATAGAGCATTTTTAGGAAAAGTATTCTAAACTTTTTACCTCGCAATATATATCAATATCTATTTAAATATATTTAAAATGACATTTCTAAAAAATACAGTAAAAACAAATTATTGACTTTAATTTTGTCTTGTTTTCATAATGAGCGTGTAAGGTAAACAACCTGTCAATTTTAATTTTTAACGAAAGGAAGACGATATGATAAAATTTTACAAAAAAATATGTCTTCAATGGAAGTTGTTCTGCTTAAAACAGCAAGTTTCTAAAATGGAACAACATCTTTGGATGACACGTTTAGCACACTAATAGCTAATCGTTCTGATTAACCCCTAACAATAACCGATTTCACCATTGGTTTGGTGGCTGAATGCCGCAATTCCAATAACGGAATTATTATGCCTTTTTAACTTTAATCACAAAATGTAATTTATTGAAAGGAAATAAAAATGAAAAACTTTTTAGAAAAATACAATGCAACCAAAATAGAAAACTCCAAAGATGAAGGTATGCTGACTTTAGAAAAAGCCAAAGAGAGAATTCTTAACCTTTTAACCGAAAATATGAGAAACTTCAAAAACGATTCTTGGGATATTAAAAATCGTATGAACAAATTAATTACGGATACGGAAAATAATTCCATTTTTAGTCTTCGCTTAGGAGGTAAACGCATTGCTCGTTATTCTTTGGATTTGCTGACAACGGAACAGAAAATCAACTTCCTTGCTGATTTTTATACGAGTGTGGTGGAAAAGGAATTTGATGACGATATTCTGAATTTCTTAGCCCAAGAAGTAGATAATGCCGCCGTTCGCAAAAAAGAAGCAAATGAACGCCGTCGTCTAAAAAAGAAAGAAGCAAAAGAGCAAAAAGTCCGAGAGAATATTATTAAACAAGCAGATGCCACCACCCGAACAGTTGCTGCAGCCGAACCTTTACTACAGGAAATTGGAATTCCCAATGCAAGCCTGTTGACACAAATTTAAAGTTCAAATGTATCAAGGGGCTAAAATTTAGCCCCTTGATAGAAAAATGATATAATTTCATGCAAAAACAATGAAGTAATTACTTGAGATTTTGTAAGAGGATGTAATAATATGATGACAGGACTAAAAGAAGCATTGCAAAATATTTCTTCAAAACCTGTATCGGACGAAGAATTGGAACAAGGTGCTCGGCATTTAATCGGTTTTGCGAAATGTTTATTAACAATGCAACGGGAGATATTGGACAATGAAAGCAATAATATTAACCAGAGTATCAACAAAAATGCAGGAAGAAGGCTTGAGCTTGCTTGCACAGAACAATCGTCTTCATGAATATGCCGAAAGAAAAGGTTTGGAGATTATCAAAAGCTTTGAAATTGTTGAGAGCTCAACGCGAGGCGAGCGTAAACAATTTATGGAAATGATAAATTTTTGCAAGAAACAACGGGAAACCATTGCTATTGTAGCCGATACGGTGGATAGGGTACAAAGAAGCTTTAAGGAAAGCGTTTTGCTAGATGAGTTAATGCGGCAAAATAAGATTGAGCTGCATTTTTATCGTGAAGGTATGGTCTTAAACAGTTAATCTACATCGGTTGATATTATGCGTTGGGATTTTTCGGTTATGGGGGCAAAGGCGTATGTTTTGCAATTATCCAAGAATGTCCGTCGTTCCAATGAGCAAAAGAATAAAAATGGCGAAATCACAGGATTGGCTCCTCTGGGGTATGAAAACTATATTGATGAACGGGGCAAACATTTTGTCCGCCAGAAACAACCAGATGCTACAATAATTCGCAAATGCTACGAGATGTATTCGCTTGGCAGAGCCAGTGTTGCTGAAATTCAACATTATGCCAATATGATAGGATTAAGAACACGCAAAGGAGCCCCAATATCCGTCAACACAATGCACTTTATTTTGGAGAATCCGTTTTATTATGGTGAGATGAAAACCAAACGAGGCCTTATGCCTCATGTCTATCAACCTTTGGTAAGCAAAGAGTTATGGGATATGTGTCAAGAGCAAAAGGCCATAAGAGCAGGACAATTTTTAAGGACATCTGAGAAAAATTTGTTATATCGTGGATTAATTATATGCGGTGTAACCAACAGACAGTGTCCTTGTGAGCTAAAAAAAGACGTGTTTAGTTATGTGGCTTGCTGGCGGAAGGATAAAACAAGGATTTATATTCGTGAAGAAGAATTTACCAAGCAAATCCGTTCAATCCTCAATCGTATAAAACTTCCCGATTGTATTGTGATAGAACTTCAAAAGGAACTAAAAACGGCTAAAGCTTCGGAAAGAAAATTCTGTGCAGAAGAAATCGCAAGACTTAAAACCGAGCAAACGAAGTTAAAACAAAAGATGGATGCCTTGTTTGATATGCATTTGGACGGCGAGCTGGATAGGGAAACCTTTGATTTGAAACGAAATGAAATACAAGTCAAAATAACCCGCTTGAATAATAAGATTGTAGCCCACGAAAAGGCAGATAACAGCTTTGATGAAACGATACTAGGGCTTTTGGATATTGCGACACAGGCAGGATATATTTTTGAAAAATCCTCTAATGTGGATTTGAAAAGATTACTCTTAAAGTTTGTGTTTGAAAACATTACATTGACTGAAGGTGTAATTAGCTACAAATTAAGATTTCCGTTTAATGAATTTGCGAATCTCACTACGCCGAAGAGAAACAGACCAACACCATACGAACCGACGCCAAGCCTTATAAGCCTAGGCGTTCGGGCAAACAATAACCAAAATGTACAGTCAGGGTATATGAATTTTTGCGAACCACAATTTACTGATAAAAATCAAGGAGTTACATTAAAAAATGCAACTCCTCTCCAATCTGGCTGGGGTGGCAGGATTCGAACCTACGAATGTCGGCACCAAAAGCCGATGCCTTACCACTTGGCGACACCCCATTAAAAAAACTGCCGTTTAAAACAACTCCAAATCATTTCTGGTGGCAGCCGCAATAACGCTAAAATGCTTGGGCAAGCGTTTTCGGAATTATTTGCTCTATATCTATGCTAAAAAATCCATTATTGCAAGCATTTTATTTGGTTCTTTTAATTATTTTCTTCTTTTCCTCGCGGGCTTTGAGTTCATCCAGGTCCCGTTCCGTTGCGATTTTATCCAGAATGGTTTTAACAACCTTGTCTATGTCCTTGTTTTCGCGGTAATCGGCGGGCAGGGCGAAATTGACCCTGCCGTCGGAAAGCAGTTTAACCGCCTGTTTTTTGTTTTTGCTTTTCGGCGTATAGACGGCGATGGCGTTGCCGTTTCTTTCTTTGACCAGTCGCATGGACGGAATGTCGGTCATTCCGTCGCCGAAATATATCATTCGTGTAAAAGGTATCGGGCGTTCGTCGTCAGGCATGAATTCGTTGACGGCGCGGTCTTCCAGTTTGCCGAGCCCTTTGTTGATTTTGGAAAGATACTGGGTTTTGGTCGAATAGTTAACAACCCTGGCCGGCCAAACCGGGCAGCCTTCCTCGTCATAAGCATAGCTGCAGCCGAATACGTCGGTAAAATATTTGCGGATGGAACAGCCGGCGATAATTTCTTCATATCCGGCGGAAATGATATAATGTTCGATTTCCAGATCCAAAGCCGCGCCAAAGCGGTCAATCCGCTCAAACCAGGTTTCAACGCCTTCAAAATATTCAATGTTCTGTCCGCAGCGAAAAAAGTTTTCTTTCGTCAGCTTGACGCCTTTTTCTTTGGCCGTTTTGGTAAAGTAATACATGCTGCCGGTAACCTGATCGGCACAGTTGTCGACGGACCATTGGTTGGCTTTTTTCCAAAAGGCTTTCGGTTTCATGCCGAGTTCCGGAATCAGGCCGTAGTTCTGCATGTCGCAGGTGCTCAGCGTTCCGTCGAAGTCATAAATCAAAGCGACTTTGGTTGAATTCTTAGCCATTTTTGTATTATCTCCCTTGCTTTTTGAATTTAATTATACTACAACAAATAAGTTAAAATTTAATCAATATTTTATGGACAAGGATTTAGAAAATGGTTGCTAAAACAATGGATCAGCTTGTATCGCTGTGCAAACGCCGCGGGTTTATTTTCCAAAACGCCGATATTTACGGCGGTTTGCAGGGCGTGTATGACTACGGTCCGTTGGGCGTCGAGCTGAAGAACAACCTCAAAAGCGCCTGGTGGCGCGCCATGGTCTATGAGCGTGACGATATTGAGGGTTTGGACGCCGCCATTTTGACCAACCGCAAAGTTCTGCATTATTCCGGGCATGAAGACACTTTTTCTGACCCGATGACCGACTGCAAGAAATGCAAGGGACGGTTTCGCGCCGATCATATCAAAGACGGCAAGTGTCCGAACTGCGGCTCGACCGAGCTGACCGAGCCCCGTCCGTTCAATCTGATGTTTAAAACCGCCATCGGTCCGGTTGACGACGGTTCGGTTTTCGGCTATTTGCGTCCGGAAACCGCTCAGGCGATTTTTACCCAGTTCCGCAATGTCGTTGACGCCACTTCCCGCAAGCTGCCGTTCGGCATCGCCCAAATCGGCAAGTCTTTCCGCAACGAAATTACGCCGCGCAACTTCATTTTTCGCGTTCGCGAGTTTGAGCAGGCGGAATTGGAATATTTCGTTATGCCGGGCGAAGACGAAAAATGGCATGAATATTGGAAGGAAACCCGTATCAAATGGTGGGAAGAGCAGGGGTTGAAGCGTGAAAATATCAATATTTATACGACTCCGAAAGAGGACCTCGCGCATTATGCCAAAGCCTGCTATGACATCGAATATCAGTTTCCGCACGGCATGGAAGAGCTTGAAGGCATTGCCAATCGCACTGATTATGACCTTGGCAACCATACCAAGGCGCAGGAGGAAATGAACCTGACGTCGCATTGTCATCCCAACCCGGATTCAACTCAGAAACTCTGCATTATGGACGACAGCAACAAATGGGTCGTTCCCTTCGTCATTGAGCCGTCCATGGGTGTTGACCGCGGCGTTTTGGCCGTCATGACCGAGGCTTACGAAGAAGAGGATTTGGGCGGAGGCAACAGCCGTATCGTGCTGAAACTCAAAAAACATCTGGCGCCGATTAAAGTTGCCGTTATCCCGCTGAAGAAGAACAATGAGGCGATTATGAACAAATGCCATGAGATTAAGCAGAATCTGCTGAAACTCGGCATCGGCCGTGTCGCGTTGGAGAATACCGGCAATATCGGCAAAGCTTACCGCCGCCATGACGAAATCGGTACGCCGCTGTGCGTGACGGTTGACTTTGAAACGCTGGAAAATCAGCCGGAAAGCGTAACCGTCCGCGACCGTGACACCATGGAACAGCATCGCGTTAATATTGCCGACCTGCCGGCTTATCTCCGCGAATACTTCCTTTAAATAAAAGCCCCTCGGTGAGGGGCTTTTATTTAGTTTGTCAGAGCGTCGGTTTCGGCTTCGTCGCGAAGAATTTCGCCATATAATTCCATTCCGCCGTTTAAAATGTAAATATTGTCAAAGCCGCGGTTTTCAAGAATTCTGGCCGCCGCATAAGAGCCGGCGCCGTAGCGGCAGTAAAGCACGACTTTCTTTTCGTGCGGAATGGCGTCAAGGTTGTTGCGGAGAGCGGTCAGCGGGATATTTACCGCGTTTTCGATATGTCCGGCGTCAAAATCCTGCGGTGTGCGGATGTCAATCAGCATAATTTCGTCTTTAAGTTCCTGCAAGTCTTTGTAATTAACGGTTTTGACGCGTCCGGAGAGAAGATTGTCCGCCATGGAGCCGAGATTGTTGATGACGTCTTTGCCTGCCGAAAACGGCGGCGCATAGGCAAATTCGGCATTTTCAAGCCCGGCGGCATGCATTCCGTTCTGTATGGCCAGAGCCAGAATGTCAATCCTTTTGCTGACGTTCCCTCTGCCGATTGCCTGAGCGCCGAGAATTTTGCCGTCGGCATCAAACAGCAGTTTAAGCAGCAGAAGTTCATTGTCCGGCATATAGGCAGAATGGTCAAAACCGTAAAGATTGAAATGTTTGTATGAAATGCCTGCCTTTTTCAGTTTTTCTTCATTGGCGCCGGCGGAGGCTGCCGTCATTTCAAATACCTTGATGATCGACGTGCCGAGGGCATATTCAAACCGGCTGTCCAAACCGCCCAGGTGGTCGGCAATGACTTTAGCTTCCTTTACGGCCAGCCCGGCCTGTGCCATTCGAACCGGTTGCCGCGTGATGAAATCCGTAACTTCGACGTCGTCGCCGGCGGCATAAATGTCTTTGTCCGAAGTCTGCATATGTTCGTCGACTTTGATGCCGCCGCTTTTGCCGATTTCCAAATCGGACATGATTGTCAGTTTCGGGTCGGGACGAACGCCGGTGGCAACAACGGCCATGTCGTATTCGATTGTCAAACCGTTGTCTAGCGTAACCCTGCTGTCGCCGAAATCGGTAAGGCGGCGGTTAAGGTAGAGCCTGAGACCTTTGCCGCGCAGATAATTATGCAGCGTGGCAGCCATATCGTAGTCAAGTCCCGGAAGCAAATGCGGCGAAGCTTCGACGATGGAAACCTTGAGCCCGAGGCGCATCAGATTTTCGGCCATTTCGACGCCGGTATAACCGCCGCCCACAACCACGACATTCCGGGGCTGGTTGTATTTGACAAAGTCTTTGATTTTGTAAATTGATTCCAGATTGTTGACGGTAAATATCTGCTCGCCGAGAATGCCGTTGATGTCCGGTCTCAGCTGATAGGCGCCGGTGGCAATAATCAGCTTGTCATAACTTTCCGGTTCCCGACCTTTAACCGTGACGCTTTTGTCTTTCCGGTTAATAAATTCGACTTCCGCGTTCAGGCGGCAGTCGATGTTGTATTTTTGTTTCATCTGTTCCGGCGTGGTGCCGATAAGCGCTTTGCCGTCTTCGACAATGCCGGAAAGCAAATACGGCAGGCCGCAGTTGGACAATGCCAGTTCACCGCTTTTTTCAAAAATGACGATTTCGTCATTTTCGTTCAGACGGCGCAGACGCGTGGCGCAGGCTGTGCCGGCCGCGCCGCCGCCGACAATGGCAATCTTCATCATTCTTCTCCCGGTTGTTTGTTTTTCTTCTAAATAAACATTGCCGGAACGATATCAAGCGCCGAAATGGGAAATTTTCAGCAAAATGACGCCGCTGATGATGAAAATGACGCCGAGCCAGCTGTAAAGGGTGGAACCGTCGCCGAAAACCAGAACGCCGAGCAGAAACGTTCCCATGGCGCCGATACCCGTCCAAACGGCGTAGGCGACGCTGATGGTAATATGTTTCTGTGCCAGATAAAGGAATACGCCGCTCAGGGTCATGGCAGCCACCGAGAAGACGATCCAGACGATTTTATGCTCCGACAGATGCGCCATTTTAAAACCAAGCGGCCAGCCGATTTCAAACAGCGCCGCCGTAATCAGATAAATCCAGGCCATGTTGTTCTCCTTGCCGGATATATAGTCTTAAAAACGCGTAAAAAAAGAGCCGGAACAGCGTTTGGCTGTTGCGGCTCTTTTGGGGTTTTTAGTTTTTGCCAAGAGCAATGTTCAGAATGTCTTTGGTACTTTGAGCTTTCTTTATGCCGGTGTGGTCGATGCCCTGCCATAAAAACAGATGGTGTCGGTTTTCTTTCCAGATCGGGCAGGTAACAATGCCGAGACTGTCTGACAAGTGGCGGGGATTGTCGTCAATGAAGAAAACCTCGTCATATCCCGCCGCGGCTTGCCGCAAGGCGTCTTCCTTGGTCTGCTTCATGCCGACGCAAATGATTTTTTCAAAACAGTCGGCATAATGCTCTTCAATGTTTTTGCGCCGTTGTGCCGCAAAGTTCGGATCGCTGGAACTGATGATGGCCAGGTCGAAACAGCGGTCGCGCAGCTCAAACACCAGCTCGGGCATTCCTTTAATCGGCAGCAGGTTTCTGAAAGTCTGCGACTGATGAAAATAGTCTCCGAATTCCAGATACGGCTTGGGATCATGCAGAAAATCCCCGATGATGTTGTCCCAGTCTTCATCGCTTAATGACATGCCGTGATAATTGGCAAATACAGCTCTCATTGATGTCCACAGGTCTAACAAAACGCCGTCGACATCGAAAATAAATAATCGTTTCATGAGTATATATTTAAAAAGTGACACAATAGATACTGAGTTAGAAACTTATTATGTATTGTGTCAAAATTTTTGTCAAGAGTCGTCGATAACTTTTTTCAGACTGTCATCGGCATAATATCCGGCGCGTACGGCTGCTTTGCGTATTTCCGGCGGTTTATCCAGATTTTTGCGCTCCAGGCCGATGTTCATTTCCTTGATTCTTGCCTCCTGTGCCAGCCATTCGGGATTCGTTTTTGCCGGGGCGGGACGGTTTTGCTTTTTGAAATCCTTTAATCCCATGGCGGCCATCATTTCCCGTATGGCGGTCTGCTGCATATGCGTCAGTCTGCCGGTGCCGCCTTTCTTGCTGCGGGCTTTGCGAATAAGCGCTAGCCGCAGGTTGGTAAAAAAACGGTAACGAAAATTGAGCAGCGTCCGCCGGATAATGTGCGTAATGTCCGTATGACGCAGTTTCTGAAACTGATAGGTCTGAGCCAGCATAATTCCCTTGGTAATTTGCCGCTTCAGTTTTTCACGGTTGCGGTGCTCTTCAACCATGTAACAACGGCGGATTTTCTGTTTGAAAAGGAGTTTTCCCTCGTCGTCCGTACCGCTGTCATGACGCAGATGCCGCAAAGCCCTGCGGCGGGAAAACGTTTTGGAAATCAGCCTGATGACGGCCGCAGCCGACAATACCGCCAGAATTGCCGCGGCGAACATAAACGGAGAAAGATATTGTACGTCATTGTTCATAAAAGCATTATACCCGAATATTTTTGAAACACAACACTTTGCTGTTTTTTGCTTGACTCTCGGCGCAAAAGCTTATATAAAGCAAAAAATTAATAAGGTTTTTTACCAAAGGACAAGACCAAAACTTATACACGCCGAGGCGTGCCGCCAGTCAGCGAGGGTTCGCACACTGGCGTGCAATAGTATGTAGGTACGGGTTTTGAAACGGGTGCAAGGGAGCATCGCGGTTTCGGGGCACGATGTCGACAGGTTAGCGCTCAGGCCGCCGCCTGCGTGCAATAGTATGTAGGTACGGGTTTTGTAGGCAGAAGGAATAAAACGATTTTTGAAACGCTGACAGATAAACTGGGTTCCGTCTTTTCCAAAATTACCTCCAGGGGTGTTTTGAGCGAAAAGGACATTGACGACGCCATGCGCGAAATCCGCATTGCGCTGCTGGAAGCTGATGTTTCGCTGCCGGTGGTAAAGGAATTCATTGCCAAAGTCAAGGAACAGTCCGTCGGCGAAAAGGTTGTCCGTTCGATTCAGCCCGGGCAGATGGTGGTCAAAATTGTCCATGACGAACTTGTCAAACTGCTCGGCGGTGAGGGTTCCGAACTGAATTTGAACGCCGTTCCGCCGGCATGTATTCTGATGGTTGGTTTGCAGGGTTCCGGCAAAACCACGACTTCGGCCAAAATCGCCAACCGGCTGAAGAACAAAAAGAAAGTCATGCTGGTTTCGTTGGACATTTATCGTCCGGCCGCGCAGGAACAGCTGGCGCAGCTGGCTGAACAGACAGGCGTTTACGCTTTGCCGGTCATTAAAGGCGAAAAGCCGACCGAAACGACCAGAAGGGCAATCAGCGAAGGCAGAAAGGGCGGCTTTGACGTTATTATTCTGGACTCCGCCGGTCGTCTGCACATTGACGAAGAGCTGATGAACGAAGTCGTCGAAGTCAAAAAAATTGCCAATCCGGTTGAAACGCTGCTGCTGGCCGATGCGATGATTGGTCAGGATTCTTGTACGGTAGCCCGCGAATTTAACGAAAAAGTCGGTATTACCGGTATTGTGCTCACGCGTATCGACGGTTCGGCCCGCGCCGGCGCGGCGCTGTCGATGAAGATGGTTGCCGGCGTACCGATAAAGTTTTTGGGCACCGGCGAAAAGATAGACGAGTTCGAGGAGTTTCATCCCGACCGTCTGGCCGGCCGCATCCTGGGACAGGGCGACGTTGTGTCTTTGGTCGAGAAGGCCATTGAGAACGTAGACCGGGACGAAGCCGAAAAAATGGCGCAGAAGATGATGAAAGGCAAGTTTGACCTGGAAGATATGCTTGCGCAGTTAAGACAGATTCAAAAGCTGGGAAGCATGGGCAGCCTGATTGGCATGATACCCGGGCTTTCCAGGTTTAAAAACCAGATTGAACAGGCCGGCGTCGGCGACAGTCTGGTCAAAAAGCAGGAAGCGATAATCCTTTCCATGACGGCAAAGGAGCGCCGCAATCCTGATTTAATCAAGGCCTCGCGCAAAAAACGCATTGCGGCGGGCGCCGGTGTTGAAGTTCATGAGGTTAACAAACTGCTCAAGTCTTATGAGCAGATGTCAGCCATGATGAAGAGAATGGGCAAGATGGGCGGCATGAAGGCTTTGGCCGGCATGGGCGGTCTGTCCGGCCTTAAAAATGGTCCGTTGGGCGGAATGCTCGGCGGAATGGGTAATCGGTTTCCGTTTTAGCCATAAGGCGGATGCCGGAACTTAAATTAACTGAAGAAAGGACAAAAAAATGGCAGTTCGTATCAGACTATCCCGCGGTGGTTCCAAAAAGCGCCCCTTCTACAAAGTAGTGGCCGCTGATCAGAGAGCTCCCCGTGATGGCAGATTCATTGAAAAATTAGGCACGTTTAATCCTCTGTTGCCGAAAGATCATGCAGAGAGATTCGTCATCAACGAAGAAAGAGTTAAATATTGGCTCGGAAACGGCGCCCAGCCGACCGAAAGAATGCAGAAAATGCTGTCTGCCCTCGGTCTGTGCTCTGCTCCGGTAATCCGTGAACAGCCGAAGAAATCTGCTCCGAAAGCCAAGGCTCAGGAAAGAATGAAAGAAAAAGCCGAGAAAGCTGCCGCTGCTGCCGAAGCTGCTGCTCAGGCCGCTGCCGAACCCGCTTCCGAAGAAGCTCAGGCTTAATCTGATTTTTGCTTTGTTATTTTTAGGAAAACAGCTTTTTTAAACCGGAAAAAGAGATGGAAAAGTCAGAACGGATTTGTTTGGGGGCGGTTGTCGGCGTCCACGGTATTAAAGGCGAGGTTAAAGTTAAGAGCTTTACCGAAGTCGACCGTGACCTCGACAAATACGGCCCGGTTGAAAACAAGGCCGGCGATAAGGTTTTTTCCGTCAAAGTAACCGGACATTCCAAGGAACTGCTGCGGGTAAAGATTAAAGGCGTAGACGACCGCAACCTTGCCGAAACGCTTGTCGGAACGGAATTCTACGTCAGCAAGAGCGCTTTGCCCGAACCGGAAGAAGACGAGTATTACCATGCCGATTTGATTGGTTTGACGGTAAGAGAAAAGATTTCCGGTAAGGAGGCGGGAACGGTTGCCGGAGTTTATAATTTCGGAGCCGGAGACATTCTCGAACTCAAGCTCAAAGAGAGCGGGCGGTTGGAGATGATACCGTTTACGAAGCAGTACGTTCCGGTCGTGAATGTTAAAGAAGGCTTTATTATTGTTGAATCTGCGATAATGAACTTTGCTCAAGATGATGCAGAGGAAGAAGTTTCCGATGAAGGTTAAAATACTGACCATATTCCCGGAGATTTTTCCGGGGTTCCTCGGTTGTTCTTTAACCGGAAAGGCCTTGGACAAGGGTCTGTGGAAACTCGAAACCGTCAATATCCGCGACTATGCTTTTGATAAGCACGGTTCGGTAGACGACACTCCCTGCGGAGGCGGAGCCGGTATGATTATGCGTCCCGATGTCCTCGATGCGGCACTCAAAGCCAATTATGACAAGGGCCGTCTGATTTATATGTCCCCTCGCGGAGAGCCTCTTACCCAGGCTAAAGTTCATGAACTGTCATTGGAAGAAGAAATTACCGTTGTCTGCGGGCGGTTTGAAGGCATTGACGAGCGTGTGCTCGAAGCCCGCAATATCGAGGAGATCAGCATCGGCGATTATATTCTTACCGGGGGCGAGCAGGCGGCTATGATTATGCTGGATGCGGTTGTCAGATTGATTCCGGGAGTTCTCGGCAACGCAGAATCGACGGCCGACGAAAGTTTCGAAAACGGACTTCTCGAGCATCCGCAGTATACACGGCCGATAGTTTGGGACGGACGCGAAGTACCGGAGGTTCTTTTAAGCGGACATCATCAGAATATTGCCGATTGGCGGCACGAAAAAGCAATGGAAGTAACAAAGCGCAAACGGCCGGACCTTTATAAGAAATATCTTGATTCTAAAAAGGTTTAGGTATATAGAGAACTTAAATAATTAAAAGGGTAAAACTAATGAACATTATCGAAAACTTAGAAAAAGAGCAGATGGAAAAGCTCACGGCAGGTAAAAACATCCCGAACTTTAAGCCGGGTGATACCTTGAAAGTTCATACCAAAGTTAAGGAAGGCGACCGCGAACGTATTCAGGTTTATGAAGGTGTTTGCATCGCTCGCAAAAACGACGGTCTGAATTCTTCTTTCACGGTCAGAAAGATTTCTTTCGGCGAAGGCGTAGAGCGTGTGTTCCCGCTGTATTCTCCGAATGTAGCCAAAATCGAAGTCGCCCGTATCGGTAAAGTACGTCGTGCGAAACTGTACTTCCTGCGCGCCCTGCGCGGTCGTTCGGCTCGTATTGCCGACGATCTGGCCGCAGCCGCCAAGGCTCGTGAAGAAAACAAAGACGCTGAATAAGCGTTTTTATGCACAAAAACCTCCCGGCTTCCAAAGCTGGGAGGTTTTTGCATATAAAATTAACATAAACAAGTCAGTAAAAACGGTTAGCTTTCTTAATATAATACAAAATAGACATAAAAGATGGCCGTTCAAAATATTTGTACAAACTAAAAAATTAATAGATTTTAGAGCGTCAAATTAATTGATTATGGGGTGTTATTAGGTACAATAAACTTATAAAAAATATTGTCATCGGAAGAAAATGAAAAAACTATATGCGCTAATGCCCATCGGTGGCAGGCTTTCCAAGAGTTGTACCTTTATAAGTAAAAACAAGCGCTTTTTATTTGTCGTGCTTTCATTGGCTTTGTTGGAAATTTCGTTTTTGCGGGACTTTATATATCTTGAAAAAACAGGGCTGGATCCATCTTGGATGTGGGCGATGAACAATATTTTTGCATTTGTTCCCGGAAAGGACTGGGCTTTCACTTATGGGCCTCTGGGGTTTATGTTTGTCCCGCAAATGGTTGGAAACAACGTATTCTGGGCAAATTTGCTTAACAATTTTCTGCCGGTCAGTTTATTGATTGGAGGCGTAGGATATCTGATATTTCGTCAGTATCGGTTAGAGGGAAAAAGTGCGCTTTTCCGGGCTTCCGTCTTGCTGGGATTTTGGTTGCTGTTCTTTCCTTTGCCTTATCATTGGGAGTTGGTATCTTTTGTTCTGTCTGTGTGTTTGCTGTCTTTAACCGGTAAAATCAAAATTTTTAGAATGCTTTCGGTTGTTTCCGGTACTTTGTTGGCATTTACGTTGCTTCTCAAATTTAATGTTTTTGTATGCAATACGCTCATATATTCGTTTCTTGCGCTTATTTTTTTGTTTAAAGGCCGACGTTTATTTTGGAATTTTGCCTTTAGCGCCGGGACGGCTTTTCTGGTTGGACTTGTTTTAGCTATTGTTTTTATTTTTAAGAATCCGGCAAATTTTGCGGAATGGCTGGTAGCCTGTTTGGATATTTCGTCATATTTCAGCCAGGTCATGATTTGGAGCGTAAGGGGGTATCCTCTTTTATATATTGCGCTCTTATTGCTTGTTTTATATTTACTGCTTTTGGGCATTTGTTTTTTTAGAAACAAAGAATGTTTTAATTTGCTTTTTATCGGACTTCCTTTAGCGTTTTTTTCTTTTAAATGCGGTTTTGTCAGGGCCGACTCTGCTCATCTGATAACATTTTTTACGCTGTTTTTCTATTTATGTAGTTTGATTTTGTTTTTAACTTACAAACGGGATAAAAACAATGTCTTCGTCTGGCAGTTGGCCGTTTTCTATATTGTGTTTGGGGCTTGTGTTCAATTATTTTCAACCTTGCAAGCAAATTTTGAACGAGCTTTGTCTGTAGAACGGCAGCTGGATATTTTGGAAAACTATGCTGAGGTTAAGCGCCGACAATATGCAAAGCGGAAACTGCCGCAAAGCTGGCTTGATATAATAGGCAAACAAACGGTTGAAGCGCTTCCTTATGAGCTGTCATATATTCCGGCCAATGAACTCAATTGGAAAATCAATCCGATTATACAATTATATTCGGCCTATTCGAAACGATTAGACGAAAAAAGCGCCGCGTCATTTTCCGAAGACACCCGCGCAGATTTTATAATAACCGAATTTTCGGCGATTGACGGGCGAAATATGATATTGGATACACCCGCTACATGGAGTGCGATTCAGCAGAATTATAAGGTTAGCCAAAAAGATGACCGTAAAATTTTACTCCAAAAGCGGCCAGATGCTGAAAAGGCCGAATTTGTACCGGTCAAATATAAAAATATATCGCTTAATCAAAAAATAAGAGTTTCTGGCCTGAAAAGAAAAGACAGTTTGCTTTATGTTTCATTAGCTGTTCGCCCCACATTATGGGGACGTGTCCGAACTTTCCTATTTAGAGCTGCGCCGGTATGGATGGTAGTTGGCCGTTCGGATGAAACGATAAAAATATATAAACTGGCACCGGACACTTTGCAAAATCCTTTTCCGATATCCTTAATTCCTGACAATATTTCAGAATTTCATGATTTGCTGACAGGACAGGATAAAGGATTGATTACCGAATTTCTGATTCTTGCCGATGAAGACAACTGGCAGAAGAAAATACAGATGAAGTTGTATAAAAGGGAATTTGAAAATGACTGATAAAAAAGTTGGTATCATCGGAGGATGCGGACATGTCGGCATACCGCTGGGGTTAGTCTTGGCAGATAACGGCTGCCGGGTCACTTTGATTGACATCAATCAAAATGCGGTTGATAAAATAAATTCGTATGAACTGCCTTTTCTTGAGGAAGGAGCAGAAGCCGTGCTGCGCCGTTGCGGTGGTAAAAGTCTGTTTGCAACGACGGATATACAAGAAGTCTGTAAGCAGGATGTGATTATTTTTGTGGTCGGCACGCCGGTCGATGAGCATCTGTCCCCGAAAATAAATGATGTTTTGAATGTTGTTAAAGCTTATATGCCTTTTTTAAGAAAAAATCAGTTAATAGTCTTGCGGAGTACTGTTTTCCCCGGTGTTACGGCAGTGGTTTACGATTTGTTGTTACAACATTTTGAAAATCCAAAATTGGCATTTTGTCCGGAACGAATTGTGCAGGGAAAAGGTATTCGGGAACTTTACGCCTTGCCGCAGATTGTGTCCGGTATCGGCGAAAAGGCTGTTGCCGAGGCTGCGGATCTTTTTTCTGCGTTTTCGCCGAAAATTGTTTATTTGGAACCTCGGGAAGCCGAACTTGCCAAACTGATGACAAACACTTGGCGGTATATTGAGTTTGCAATAGCCAACCAGTTTTATATGTTGACCGAAAGGGAAGGAATGGATTTTTATAAAATTTTAAATGCTGTTAAAAATGAGTATCCCAGAGCGCAGCATTATGCTTCGGCTGGTCTTGCGGCAGGACCGTGTCTATTTAAAGATTGTATGCAAATGGTGGCTTATTCTGACAATCAGTTTTTTTTGGGAACTTCGGCAATGCTTGTTAACGAAGGTCTGCCAAAGTTTTTGGTTGAACGGATGGAACAAAAAATAAACGGTTTGGCTCATAAAAAAATTGCCTTGCTGGGAATGACTTTTAAGCCGGATAATGATGACACCAGGGAGAGTTTGTCTTTTAAGTTGAAAAAAGAATTAGAGTTTAAGATGGCTGAGGTTTTGCCCGTGGATCCTTATGTTGAAGGCATGATGAATCTGAGGGAAGCGATAGATAAAGCCGATGGTGTGATTCTGGGTGTTCCTCATCAGGAGTTTAGAAACTTAAAAGTAAGCAAGCCTTATGTCGATTGTTGGAATATATGGCGTTCATAAGCGTTTTAGGGAGAATAAGTTGAAAATTTTGGTAACGGGTTCGGCAGGATTTATTTGCGGTTATACAATTGAAGAGTTATTGAATAACGGACACGAAGTTGTCGGAATTGATAATTATTCAAAATATGGAAAAATAAAAAAATCGTATGATAGCCACCCTCATTACGCTTTTGTGAAAGACGATGTTAAAAATACGTCATTAATGAAAGAACTAATCGCAGATTGTGACCAGGTTCTGGCTGGGGCAGCCATGGTTGGCGGAATCTCCTATTTCCATAAAAACGCATATGATTTATTAGCGGAAAACGAACGGATTATGGCTTCAACATTTGAGGCGGCAATTTGGGCATATCAACATAAAAAATTGCAGAAAATAAATGTGTTGTCATCATCAATGGTTTATGAGTCGGCAACGAAGTGGCCGTCAAAAGAAGGCGATGAACGCCTGATGCCGCCGCCAAACAGCACTTACGGGTTTCAGAAATTGGCATGTGAATATTATTGTCAGGGCGCATTTGAGCAATATGGCCTTCCGTATACAATTATACGCCCGTTTAATTGTGTTGGAATTGGCGAGAAAAAGGCGTTGTGTGATGCGGAAATTTACTCGGGAAATGTAAAATTGGCAATGAGTCACGTTGTGCCGGATATCATAAAAAAAGTTTTACTGGGACAAAATCCTTTGCATATCTTGGGCGAAGGAAATCAAATCCGTCATTATACCTATGCCGGAGATTTGGCGCGGGGAATTCGTTTATGTATAGAGCGTCAGGAGGCAACAAACCAGGATTTTAATTTATCTGCGGCAACATCAACGACAGTCCTGGAACTGGCAGAAATGATTTGGAGCAAGATTAATCCGAAACAACCGTTTGCCTGTGTTAGTGATAAGCCGTTTAAATATGATGTCCGGAAAAGAGTTCCTGATGTAAGCAAAGCGGCAGATTTATTGGGATTTGAGGCTAAAACCTCTTTAGATGCAATGTTGGATGAACTTATTCCGTGGATTAAAACCCAAATAGAACTGGGAGGGATTTAGTGTTTTGGCAAAAAAAATTATCGGCATCGGTTTGATGTTGTTTTGTTCTGGGAGCAAAGCCGTTTATTGTGATGGAGAAAAGGGGTGATTGATGTTTCTATCGTGATTCCGGTGTATAATGAAGCGGAGAATATTCTCGAAACGCTGACAAATATTGAGAATAAGCTGTTGTTTGCCCATGAAATTTTAATTGTTTATGATATGGATAATGACAACACGCTGCCGGTTGTCAAAAGCTTTTTGCCGCAGGAAAGGTGTCAAATCAGGTTGTTAAAAAATAAATATCGGCCCGGAGTGCTTAATGCTGTCAAAACCGGCTTTGAGGAAGCTGACGGCGAGATGATAATTGTTACTATGGCCGATTTGTCTGATGCCCCGGAAACCATTAACGAAATGGTGCAAAAAGCAAAAGACGAACAGGCCGATATTGTTTGCGGCTCTCGTTATATGAAAGGCGGAAGGCAAATTGGCGGCGGCTTTGTTAAGTCGACATTATCGCGTTGTGCCGGATATTCTCTGCGTTACCTCGCCGGGGTTCCGACACATGATGCAACCAATAGCTTTAAGCTGTATAAAAAATCGTTTTTAAGTCAACAGACTATTGAAAGCAGCGGTGGCTTTGAGTTGGGATTGGAGTTGGTAATCAAGGCTTATTTGCAAGGTTATAAAATAGCTGAAGTCCCGACCGTTTGGCGGGATAGAAAAGCCGGCAAGAGCCATTTTCAACTTGTCAGGTGGTTGCCGTTTTATCTAAAATGGTATTTTAAAGCATTTACCAAATAACAAAATTGACAATATGTCAGCAGTGTCCTGCGACCCGATGTGCGGAAGCGAGAGCGGTTTCAATTGAACAGGGCCAGTTTTTCATCGTCCAGTCGCCGGCAATAAGCATATTTTTCCATGCCGTGCGGCAGTCGGCCGGGCGTTGGGCATTGTTGCGCCGATCCTGCCGGATGGTCGCTCTTTTATGCCGCAGAACCCTGTAAGGCGGCAGAAAGGCTGCGGCATGGCCGCGCAGGGCGCAGATTTCTTTCCAGACTTCCAAGGCCAGATTACGGTCGGAAAGGTTTAGTTCGCCGCTGTTGCTGATTGTAACGGCCGTCAGTCCGGGAGACGTAAACAGCCACTGTGCCGCAGAACCGGACAATCCCAGAAAATCGCTGCCGCCGGGCAGGCTTATCTGCATGCTGGTTCGGAAAAAGACGTTGGTAATTTCGTTGTATTCAAAATCGTGCCCGCCAAATATTTTTGTATAATTGTGCGCGTCCATTGCCGCAATGACTTTGTCCTGCGGCAGCAGGGCAACGTTTTCTTTGTTGAAAATCAGTTTATAAATATAACCGTCTCGGGCGGCAAAGCCGGTCAGTTTCCGCCCGGATTTTATATTAAGCCCTTTGCACAGCGGCCTGATCAGGCAATCGCTCAAATCGCCGCGGGAGAACCAGACCTTCAGCTGTCCGGATGTAAAGGGAAACAGCTTGCCGAGCGTTTTGGCGATGATGCCGGGAGCAACCCTGTCCGGCGGCAGGTTGAACAAAGCCAGAGACTTTTCTTTGAGGTTGGCGAATTGACCGGCGTTTATTCTCTTTGCGGCCATATCATAAAAGACGGCTTTGGCAAATTTTGCATCTTGGCCGAGATACGCAGCGGCCAGACGGTTGCCGTGCAAAACGGCATGCGTCGCGTTATCCAGAGTTATGTCGAGTTTTGGATCTGCAAACGAAAAGCAGCGTCCGCCCGGATGCTCCGCCGCCTCATAAACGGTTATTTCCGCTTGCGGATATTTCCGCCGGATAAGCTGCGCCGCCTGTAAGCCGGCAACACCGGCTCCGATAATGTGATATTTGGGCTGAACCTCGGCCATTACGAAGCCAGCAGAGCCTTGACCGCCAGAGCGAGCTTACCGAATCTGCCGATGGTCGGTTTCGGTGAAATTACTTCCCAGCCGCGCTCCTGCATGATGTCGAAATATTTTTTGTAAATGCCGGCGATGATTTTAACCGGACGCGCGGTTTTCTTGTCGAGATATTTGATTAGTTCGTAAGATTTTTTGAAGTCTTCATTGGCAATTTTAGCCAGCTCTTCGCGGGCGATGGCCAGGTTCTTGTCGGTAACGACGGTCCGCGGGTCGGTAGCGGTAATTTCGGCTTTTTGCAAAAACTCGCGCGGAATGTACAGACGATTGCTGAGAGCATCTTCTTTGACGTCGCGCAAAATGTTGGTAATCTGCAGCGCGTTGCCCAGCGAAGAGGAAAGCTCTTCTATCATTTTTTCGTCATTGCAGCCGAAAATTCGCAGCGAAAGGCTGCCCGGTACGCCTGCCACGCCGCGGCAGTAACGGTAAAAATCGCTGAGCCGGGGCGCCTGCACCGGATTGGGCACGTCCATCGAAATGCTGTCAATCAGACGCAGAAACTCGGATTTAGGCAGTTTGAAACGCATACAGTTTTTATAAATGCGGCGGCCGATTTCGGTAGCCGGAACCTTTTTGTCATAGATGTTGTCCAGCTCTTCGCGCCAGGCCTGCAAAAGTTCCTGTTTTTCGGCAATGCTGCTGTCGCCGTCGACAATGTCGTCAATATGCCTGCAAAAGGCATACAAAGTATACATGGCCTCACGTTTGGCCTTGGGCAGAAACCTCATGCTCCAGAAGAAAGATGTCCCTGACTTTCTGACAATTTTTTTTATATCGTTCATACCAGACCTTTTGTCGTCAATGTTTTCGTCTTTGTAAACAAGCCTTTGGCAATGCCGCGGACGGCGGCTGCAATCCAGTCAAATTTCGAAAACTTTATTTCCTTTGCCAAAACATCGCCTTTCTCTAACTTTTTTACCATAATAACGGTTAAGGAAAGGATAACGCCCAGCTCCATCCGGAGCCGCCGGCTTTTTACGATCGAAGGCAGAATTTCCGCCTCTTTGATTAAACCTTGCACTTTTTGCAAAATGGCTTTTTTCAGCTGACTTAGCTGCGGCGTTTCCCTGTCGTTGCTCAAATCGCGGACTTTTACGCCGTATTCTTTCAGCATATCAGCAGGAATATACACCCTTTTTAATAATTTTGCATCATATTTTAAATCCTGCAGGTGATTTTGTATCTGCAGCGCGACGCAAAGCGCGGTTCCCGGCAGATAGGTCGAAGGGTTTTCGTCGTGCAGAGCCAGCATGAAACGCCCCACCGGAGCCGCCGACCAGCGACAGTATTCGACCAGCTGTCCCCAGGTTTCGTATTTGTAATTTCTGGCGTCCTGCCTGAAAGCTGTTAATAAGTCGGTCAGTAAGGAAAAAGACAGGTTCTCGCCGATAAAGTCCCGGCGCAGCGTTTTGATAAAGGCAAGTTTGCGGCCCTTGTAGTCGATTCGTTCATATAAGACGTCTTCCATTTCGCCAAGCTGCAACAGCTTGTCTTTCATGCTGAGTTTGGGGTTGTCGGCAATGTCGTCGGCGTAACGGGCAAAACGATAATACTGCGCCACCAACGGCCGCAGCTTTTTGTCAATCAGCAGCGAGCCGACCGGAAAGTTTTCGTCTTTGGCTTGTTTATGCCTTGTCTTCATTCAGTTTCTCCAGCCAGGGCGACAAATCGGCCAGCGCCCGTTCGCAATAGGCGGTTTTGCGCTCAGCCCCCTTGATTTTGCGGAATTTTCCGTTGGCGGTCCTTTCGCCCGAAATTGTCGGGAAGATGCCGAAGTTAATATTCATCGGCTGATAATTTTCAATGTTGGTGTCATCGGTCAGGTGCGAGAGCATGGACCCGAAAGCGGTGGTGCGCGGCGGCAGCGCCGGTATCTGGCCTGCGGTTTCCGCCGCGGCGAAATATCCGGCCAGCAGTCCGACGGCCGCGCTTTCGATATAGCCTTCGCAGCCGGTAATCTGCCCGGCGAAGCTGATGTGCGGCAGCTTCTTCAGCCGCAGAAACTCGTCCAGCAGCACCGGACTTTTGATGAACGTATTTTTATGAATGCCGCCCAATCGTGCAAATTCGGCTTTTTCCAACCCGGGAATCATTCGGAAGATCCGTTCCTGCTCGCCGTATTTCATTTTGGTCTGAAAACCGACCATGTTGCGCAGCGTGTCTTCCTTGTTGTCCTGCCGCAGCTGAACCACGGCGTAGGGCTTTTCGCTGCGGTGCGGATTCGTCAGACCGACCGGTTTCATCGGGCCGAAAACCAGCGTTTCGATACCGCGTTCGGCCATTACTTCAACCGGCAGACAGCCGTCAAAATATTGTGCCTCTTCAAAATCGTGAAACTCGACTTTCTGCGCTTTCAGCAGTTCGTCGACAAAGCGGTAATATTCTTCTTTCGAGAGCGGACAGTTGATGTAGTCCAGCCGGTCGCCCTTGTCATAGCGGGATTGATACCAGGCTTTTGAAAAATCGATGCTGTCCTTGAAAACGACCGGAGCAATCGCGTCATAAAACGACAACGCCTGATGGTCGGTTTTTTCCAGAATGGCGTGCGCCAGCTTGTCGCTGGTCAGCGGTCCGGTGGCAATAATCGTCCGTCCGAAGTCTTCGCCGGGAAGCTCGCCGATTTCTTCATGTCTGACGCTGATGAGCGGATGGCTTTTGATCCTTTGCGTTATCAGGGCTGCAAAACCGTCCCTGTCGACGGCCAGCGCGCCGCCCGCGGGAACTTTCGTCTGGTCGGCGCATTCCATAACCAGCGACCCGGCGCGGCGCATTTCTTCATGCATCAGGCCCACGGCGTTGTGCAGATAATCGTCCGAGCGCAGGGAATTTGAGCAGACCAGTTCGGCAAAATCGGCGTTTTTGTGAGCCGGCGAATATTTCTGCGGTTTCATTTCGTGCAGGACAACGCCGATGCCGCGGCGGGCAATCTGCCACGCGGCCTCGCAGCCGGCCAGTCCGGCCCCGATGACGTGAATGGTTTTGTCTTTCATCTTTACCCCCTGAAGTTATCGGGAATTTAGCTTTTTTTCTGTTTTTTGTAAACCAAAATTTTAGCATTCTTCTTATTGATAACTTACAGCTAACGCTTTGCTAATTTGCAAAAAACGGATATAGTAGGCGGATAGGAAAGGATGCGATTCTGTAATGATGCGAAAATTTTGGGTCATATTCGGCTTTTGTGCCGCTTTTTGGGCAGCTTCGCCGCAGGCTGACGAAGAGTATGATCCTGCCGTCTATCCGGAGCTGGCCGAAAACGAAGCCCGTGCCAATGAAGGGCTGCCGCCGCTGCAGGCTCCGGTGCCCGCCTCCATGGCTCAAACGTCTTTGTCGCCGACCCGCAATGGTTCCGTCATTGATGCTCCCAGGTTTGTGGAGGAGGCCGACATGAATTTTGACGACGTCGGCAATGCGCTGGGCGAAGAAGAAAGCGGATCCTCCGCGCCGGCCGATATTCCGATGCTGCAGAAATCGCCGGTGCAGCTGAATCAGCCGACGGCCGCCGCGCCTGACGCGGCTTCTCCCTCAGCCGCCGGAGAAATAGGAGAAATAAAAGTCAACGCCGCACAGCCCCTGACCGAAAACCTGAAGGAAAGCGGCAGTGGCGACGGCAAACTGCCGCTGCCCAAAGTCAGCGGCACCTGGATTAACAAGTTGGCCGCGACAGCGGAGGGAAAAACTGCCGCACCTCAGACGTCGGTGGCGACGGCGGCATCTTCTCCGGAAACCGATTTGGAAACCATGGTTGAAAAGGCCAAGCGCCGTAATCAGCGCTCCAACGCTTCGGTCTTTGACATATCCGGCGCCATGCTCCGCATGTCTTTTCAGCAGATAGACGATACGCTTACCCGCCGGGGATTCCGCCGCAGCATGCAGAAAATGGACATCCCGAACTTCATCCGCTGGCGCAATGAGGACAAATGCCGCGCCGCCGGCGTTGTCGGTTATGAAAGGCTGGAAAACTGCGTTATCAAGATTGCCAAACGCGACAAGCACCAGTATGTCGAAACCGCTTCCTATGCCAAATACGACACCAAGGAAAGCATCGAGGTCAGATTTACCAGCAATTTTACCAACAACAAGGCTTATAAGATTTCCTACAAAAGCGAGGCCGCCAACATTACCGGCAATTCGCAGAAGGCGATTTATCTGCGTAACATAAAAATTTACGATTTTTGGAAAAAAATTAACCAAAAGTATGGTAACCCGGACAACCGCGACGACGTCATCTGGGGATTGGGCGGCAACAAGCCTTATCTGCAGGCGGCGACCGGCCGGCTCGTCCTTGAAGACCCGATGCTCCGCGAACTGGACTATACCCGGATGTCCCGAGAGGACCAGCGTTTTATGAATACCGATTTATACAGTTTTTAGGTGAAAAATGGAAAATACTTTGTCTGTCTCCGAAATTTCTGAACTGGTCTGCACCCGTATCAGCCATGACCTTATCGGCAATATTGGCGCGGTGTCCAATGCCGTGGAACTGCTGGAAGAGGGAGATATGGACTTTATGGACGATATCCGTTCGATTCTCAAGGTCAGTTCCGGCGTGCTGACGGCGCGGCTCAAGTTTTTCCGCATGGCTTTCGGCGTTGACAATGCCAATCTGGAAAAACTGGATCTTGTCGAAAAAACGACGGCTGATTATCTTAAAACTCTTGGCAATGTCAATTATCCCATCAGTCTGACCATGCGGCTCAGCAACTGGCAATTGAGCAAAATGGCCATGCTTGCGGTAATGATACTGGCAGACACTTTTATCAAAGGCGGAAACATTGAGGTTCGCGAAGAAACCGGCCGCCTGCTGATTCTGGCAGCGGGCGAAAACCGCTCGGCCGAAAAAATCAGTGCCGTTGCCGCCGCCGTTAATGGAAAATTAATCGAACGAACGGCACAATACGCCCCCGTATTTTATTTGCAGGAACTTTTAAGCAAATTTAAACTGAAACTGAATATAATCGAAGATAAGGGCTTCGGTTTGAGCATTGAATAGGTGTTGTAGATGGCAAAATGTGTAATAGCTGACGATTCGCGCATCATTCGCATGCTGCTGTCCAAGATTATGGCCAATCTTAATTTTGAGGTCATTGAGGCTGAAGACGGCGAAGAAGTGGTGGAAATGGTGGAGTTGAACGAGCCGGCTGTTGTCATCATGGACTGGCGTCTGCCGGTTTTGGACGGTATCGACGCGCTTTATAAAATACGCAGCCTCAAAAAAATCAAACAGCCGAAAGTCATGTTCTGTTCTTCGCTTGTCGACGTCGACAAAATCCGCGAGGCGCTGGACGGCGGTGCCGACGATTATATAATGAAACCCTTTGATGAAGAAATCATCATTACCAAACTTGAGATTCTTGGCCTGATTTAGGAGATAAGCTCATGAGAAAAAGCGATTACCACTATCTTCTCGGCCTCCTTAAAGACAATGCCGGCTGGGATTTTGACGACGACGAATATTTTATCATTGATAAAAAGATGTATAATTTTGTTCGCGAGAAGGGCTATGCCTCGGTAGAAGAGCTGATTGCCGAGCTGAAAATGGGGCAGAAAGCGCTGCTTTGGCAGGTTGTCGAGGCGCTGGCTCTGTCAGAAACAAGCTTTTATCGCGATTATAAGGTTTTTAAGAACTTTGAAGACACGATTTTGCCGCATATCCGGGAGTTGAACCGCGGCGCCAAAAAACTCCGTATATGGAGTCTTGGCTGTTCTTCCGGTCAGGAAACCTATTCAATCGCCATCGCGGTCAGAAACAAGTTGCTTAATGTCGGTGACTGGGATATCAAAATTATCGGTACCGACTTGTCGACGGTCTCCGTAACCAAGGCACAGCGCGGACTGTATAACCAGTTCGAAATTCAGATGGGTCTGAATGCCCGCATGATAATCGATAATTTTCATCAGGAACAGGGCGGCTGGATGATAAACGACGATATCGCCGAGATGGTCGAGTTTCGCCGCTATAACCTGATGGATGACCTGACTTTTATGGATAAGTTTGACATCATTTTCTGCCGCAATGTTTTGCACTTTTTCAATAGGGACATGCAGCGCCGCCTGCTGGAAAAAATTTATACGCGTCAGGCGGAAGGCGGCTTTTTGTACCTTGGCTATAATGAAAATATCAGCGGCCTTGACGACTTTTATGAGCCGGTTCCCGGCTTGACCTGCCTGTATCAGGCCCGGATCATGCCGGCGCAGCTTGATAAGCCGGTAATTGAAGACGAAGGCGACGGCGTTACCGATGACAATATGCCGTCTTTCGTTCGTCCGGTAAACTTGTCCTACCGCCGCCCGGTGCTCTCCGAAACGCTGAAAAAATAAGTTTTGTCAGTGATTGCTTGGAGAGGTATACTCGGTTTCGCAATTATCGCACCAAGTTGTGGTAGTTGGAGGACAATTACCAATCTCTGTCGTCGTGCACCATGTTGCGGCGGAAATACCATGTGAAGTTGGGGAATCTTCGTTACATCTACCAACATAATGACACATCCAACATTTGCCTTCGGAAGTGCTTTCAGATACAAAGTTGAGGGTTATCTGATAGCTGGCACCGCAAACTTCTTTTGAACATTGGCTGTAGCAGCTGTTTCCGCATTCGGTTTTTCCTGAATAAACTTTGCTGTAGCCGGTTGGGCAAATTGTGTCAGTCCACCCTGAAGGGCAAGTGTCGTCGCAGCATTTTTTGCAGGATTTAAATTTTTGGATTGATCCGGAGTAACAGGAAGCA
>OJRP01000168.1_pt1 | contig 56648 bp, 65 predicted proteins | sample 1599201 | NCBI WGS metagenome assembly OJRP01 (sample SAMN03922534, study PRJEB24848) | human gut metagenome | isolation source: stool sample | host: Homo sapiens | place: Germany | collected 2010-05
CAAGATAACACAACCCGATACACCATCGCCCGTTTTGTTGACGAAAAACTCAAAATTTTTTTTTCGAAAAACATAAAACAATTACGAGCGATCGTGTAGCTAGTTGTGTTATTGTATATTTGCTCGGTGCGCACGCGTAAGGCTATTTTGATCCATTTGTCTCCAGTTTAAGCACTGTTGCTTTGTCTCAGAGCACTCTAAATACGTCAAACCCATAAAACCAGCAGGAGATATCTATAACATGAAGTTACAAAAATTCACAGTAAAATACTATGTAAAATATCTTGACGAACCCGGTTATTCTCTTGAACGTTTCATTGATATAATCAAAGCTCGCGATATTCTTGATGCGGATGCAAGACATTTAGAACATTTCATTGAATCCCATGACTTTGCACAACGCATTCTGTATTCAATAGAGCCATACAGAGCAGGAGATGAAGATATCGACCTTAGAGAGGACTTTTAATATGCAAACCAAACTCACACCGAAACCCAATAAACAATTAACCACTTATCTCAATAATCTCTACGACTTAACAGACAAATTCGATGATTTAACCGACAAAATAAAATCAACCAAAAACCATGAGCTTACACAAGAAACTTGTATAGATCTTTGCGAAGACATAACCGGTATTAATCTAACAATATACCAGACAACGGCACAGATCGAGAATATCTTAACAATGATCAAAAAGTCCATAAACCTCGTATGTGCATATATAGCATGCGACTCCTCAGGTGCAAACCTCGGCATGTGCTCTCGCCAGTTAAATACAATAAATTCATTGATAGGAGACATTGAAAATGACTAACCGTTTCACTTCGTATTATTGATACCTTTCCAATAAATACTTCGTTTCACTTCGTATCAATTGGAATATTTCCAACTTATAATATTTATAAGAATAGGAAATGAGTCCTGAACAGCCACAAAAATAAAAGTAAAATAAAAGCACAAACGTATCGAAAACCTGCATTATATATTATGTGGTCGGTTGAATAACGCTTATACACACCTTCGGATTAGTCCTTAGCAAATAAATGACTACTACTTTATTTGCTAAGGCATATGTGAGACACAGCTGCTTAGAATGAGTGCAACTCTTATTTCTCACACCAACAGTCGGAAGACTGAAATAAACTATTAGTCAGGAGGACTAAACAATGATTAAAGTAGTAGTGAACAAAGAGCAGGAAAAGGGCACGGTTGAGTTTAATGGCACGATCTATAAAGTTAACTGCCAGAAAGTCAACAAAGAGTCGGTGAAACCCGGGACGTATTGGATTAACCTCAAACCTCTTGGTACGCCCAAAATGTGGCACACGGTCAATTTCAATGACTATGATGGTGAAGAGTTTGAAGTTGAGATCGATGAAACCGCTCACAGAACAGTTACGCCGAGAGTCTCTCGACTGGTTACTCTTGGTAATATCAAAGACTTTTTGTCTGATGAGGATAAAACTGTGTTTGATGAACTCAAAGCTAAAGCTGATGCAGAAGCTAAGAGACAAGCGGATGAGGCTGAGGCCAACAAGCCCAAGAAAGCAACTGGTAAGAAAATGACTATCGAGGAAAAGAAAGCAAAGTTGCTTGCTGAGATGGAAGCTCTTGAAAAGGCTGCAGCTGAAGGCAAGACTTACCTTGAAGAAGCTAAGCCTCGCAAAACCAAGAAACAAGCTATCATTGAAGACCTCGATGAAGATACCGACATTGCTGTTACCGACATTGATGTTACCAATGGACTTGACTGCGGGTCTGTTGAGGATAACGGTATTTTCTAAAATTTGATCATCCAAAATTTATAGTTTTCCTTTGTAGAGTGTTAACCCAGATTGTTGCGAAATAGTCTGGGTTAACATTAAAATCTTTGAGTAGTCTAGACTGGACTAAAGGAGTTAGAAAATGGGATTTAAACGGTTTAAAAATGACAATTCATTTGATGACTTTTGTTTGCAAGCATTGAAACTTAAACGTGATGATCAATGTCATTACAACAACTATACCATAGAACGGATTGATTGGTCTGTCTATGATTTCAAATGTAATGGAGTATCTATAACAAAAGTTGTATCAATTTCAGAACTATTGAATGCAATAAGACTTCACTTGCAACTCATCAAAGTGGAAGGACTTATTTTTGAACAGGAGCAAGAAACATGACGACGGAAGCCATTAGAGAATTAGGAATGCTTGTCGTATCGCGAGACATGACGATTAGAGAAATTGCAAATAAAACAGGTTTTAGTAAAACAAATGTACACTTCAATCTTATGAAATTAAGAGATATTGATAACGACTTATTTCTTGCTGTACGCATCAGACTGGAAAACCACAATAAAATGAAACACATTAAAGGTGGAGAAGCCGCAAGGAGAAAATATGCTGGAAATCAAAGCAAATAAAGGTAAGGTAGATATTAACTCTGATAATGAGAGTTATAATGAAATGACTGCGGATATGGCAATTATGATACTCGCTATTACGGATTACATGAATGGTGCATTGAGAGATAACGGTAGTGATATCGTAATACCTTATGACAAGTTTGTTTTAGATATTGCGAAACTGGTTTCAGAATATATAAAATTGGAGGCAAAGACTGGAAATGAAGAAAGACCTAGCTAAGACCATTTGCATTTGCAAAGGTTGTAAAGAACTACTTGAGTTTGAATACGGTCCAAGTATGGGTTTCAATCCAGATATACAAGTAAAAATAGTTGATAACAAAGACTGTGATTATCTTGTAATGTCTGATGGAAGTTTTCAATTTGAACATAAGGAGGCAAATAATGATCAAGGCATATGCTGAGCCAAACAGACACTTTGTTGAAGTAAAACTTGGTACTGAAGAAATGAGCGATCCGTTGCTTGTATTTTCAGAAATTTATTCAATACTTGAGGATGTTGTCAAACAAATTAACCATCAAGTTGGCGATAAGATTCCTTTGTCGGCATTTTGCCAAGCTATAGCGGATGCTGCAAAATATGAAGAAGAAATACACCAGCCTACTGACAATATACCAGCCGACAATATTCTCAATTTTGAAGATTATGTCAGAACTCATAAGGAATAAAATTATGTTGACAGCAAAAGATATTCGTATCGGTGACTTAATCAAAATGACTGCTAATTATCCAGATGACAGATTTAGCAATCGTTATATATTGGTTAAATCTATAACAAAAAGATATTATGATACTGTTTGGGTTGAAGCACTCATAATAAATGAAGATATTAATATTGAATATCAACTTTGTGATTACATGATGTGGTTTTCTGAAGAAAGTATTTATAGGTATCATAAAGTATATAACGTATTTGAATTGGAGGGTCAGAATGGACACAAAGTTGTTTGATGATTGGAATGTACAACTTGCAAAAACCTATAAACCCGGCATGATAAAAGATGGCGAATGGTTTAGTATCAGCCAGAAAATAAATGGTACAAGAGCAACATATTTTGCTGGCCATTTGATTTCGAGAACTGGACATAAATTCTTGGGATTAGACCATATAATTGAGGAATTATGCAATATCAATAAATATATGGGAGAAACCTATGCATTTGATGGTGAATTACGATTAAAAGAAATAAATGGACTAACTGATAATGAAGCATTCAGAATAGGTAATGGCATTGCTACTTCTCAAAGGGATTTTACCCTTAAAAGAAATCTAAAATTTGTCATTTTTGATATAATACCTGCAAAGTGGTGGGCAAATGACTCTTGCGATATAAAGTATCGAGAAAGACTTAAAAGAATGCACAATATTCCATGGAACAAGTATAACTATGTAGAAGAAGTACCAGTATTTTATGCAGGATATGATATTGGCCAAATTGAGGTTTGTTCAAATTTTGCCTATGAATGCTCGATGGAAGGTATTATGATAAACCGTGATAGTATGTATCAATTCAAGAGGACTTCTGAATTACTCAAGTATAAGAAATTCAATACCATTGACCTCGAAGTTATTGGATTTCAAGAAGGTACAGGAAAGTATGAGGGAGTTCTTGGTGCATTGATATGCAAAATGGGATTTAATCAAGTATATGTAGGTTCAGGCTTTACTGATGAGCAAAGATATGAAATATGGGAAATGCAAAAAGCCTTTTTGCACAAACTTGTTGAAGTAAAGTACAAAGATATAACTAGCAATAAAGATACCGGTTTACAATCTTTGCAGTTTCCAGTATTCATACGTTTTAGAGATACCATCGATAAAGATATAAGCGACGCTTAAAATATTAAGAAGCGATATGATCGCCTCTATTGCGTTTTATATACGGCCTATATAAATTATCGAGGTCACATAAAATTTTCGATAGGCGCGATCTTAGGATAGCCTAAATACATTATAAATCGATAAATTAATTTTCGAAATAAAAATTTTATTAAGGAGTAAACAAAATGAACAAAGACGCCAGAAGTATTCGAGTCTCATCTTATGTTGAGATGTCCATTGCAATTGAGCTTAATAGACTTGCTGAAAAGAAGAAAATATCTATCTCTGACTTTCTTAGAGAAATTATCATTGCAAGTATCGAGAAGGAGAAAGAAAAAAATGAGCGAGTATAAGGAATGTCCGCTTGGGGTGAATATGCACGATTTTGAACATGCAGACAGAATACAGGAATTAAGCAAAGCGATTTCGAGATACGCATGTTTTTTCGAGGGTGATTACAGAGCCGAGTGTTACGAAATGATAGCCAAATGGGCGGAAGAAATAAAGCTACTGTCCGAAATGGAAATAAAATTACTGTCAAAGGAGAAAGATGAATGAAACTAATTTATATTGATAAATATGGACAAAGTATGGAAATGGAAACCGAAGATCAAAATACTTTTGAAATACCTGTAATGATAAGGGAATATAAGAAATTTGATATGCTCAGTATCTTTATTAATCCTGATAGAAAATACAGAAATCAGGAAGCTAAAAATAAGAAGAAAAGAGCTGACGAATATACTTATATTAATTGCTCAATGCTATTTAATGACCCATTTGATATTGAAGACTGGCATTTAAGTTCAGCTATTCCTGAAGAATGGACAGAGAAGTTTGAGTCATATTGGTTAAACACTGCAATGGCATATCAAAAGAATTTTATGTCATATAATCCAGTATTTATATCAAAAGGTACAAACTTAGGAGATGAGTTCTTTTTTAAAAATGTTATCATTGCAGATTTAGAAAACATGACTATCCATGCTTTTGGCAGTTGTCTAATCAAAAAGTCTTCGCTTAAGAATGTTTTGATATATTTGCATGGTGATGAAAATGAAATATATAAAGCTGCAGAACGGTAAGATAATTGAATGTGCTGACGAAAACTATCAAAAAATTTTACTTGAAAATGAGAACTCAGAAGAACTATCAAAAGACGATGCTTATGCATTTTTATTTGTAAAGATAAGTAATAAAATGGCAAATCAATTCTCAAACTATAATTACATCGATATAGCTTCGGAATTGTTTTACATATTATTGCGAACTTATAAAGAACGTGGTAATTATGCAAAAGATAAATCATTTGACGATAACGCAAGAATATGGTGGTCAATCGCAAGAAAAAACTGTTTTTATATAATCCGTAAATATAAAGCATATACAAGGTTAGAGGATTTGACTGACTATATTCCAGAAGATGCCAAAATTTGTGAGACATATGAGATAGAAAGTCTTGCAACATGTAAGGCAATACTTGATTATATTGAGCAGCTCATGGATAGTGATAAGGTGACAGAGCAAAATATGGGATTATATGCAAGATATAAAATCAAAGGCTTGACAGATGATGCCATTGCCAAATCGCTTAATATAGGAATGAGCAGATTATATGAAGTAAAACGCTCAATAAAAAGACGGCTAATAAACAAATTTGGAGATTTATTATGACAAAAAGAAACAAGCGTAAGATGGAAAAGTTTATAATTATGCAAAGACTCAAATCTTTTACGCGCCAAACATTCGATAAACTCTACTATATAGTAGATAAAGATTTGTTTAGTGATCATAGACACAAGGCAGTAGCGGATTATGTAAACAGAAATTGTAATAAATATTGGTTAAATACTGAGAAATATATGTTTTATTGCTGTCAAGGTATTTACACATTATTGAAAGATAAGACGACTCAAGAACAAATTGAAATGGATTTACTTTTTGATTGTGGATTTTGTATGCATGCGAATAAGTATAAATGCTACACTAAAAAGCGGTTTGAGAAGTATATTAAAGGCATGTATATTTCTCAGCTTCAAGCTGAAAGAGCTGAAGAAGTAATAAACTATATGTATTGTTGGGAGGAGAATAAGTGATATACATTCTTGAAGGTTTAGACAAATCAGGTAAAAGTACTTTTGCAGGTAGGTTCAAAACTGCAACCGTCTTACATGCAGATAAATATACTAACTGTAGAATTCAATTACAAAAAGCAATTAATTTACATTTACAAGGTCAAGATGTTATTCTCGATAGGTCATTTATAAGCGAGCTTTGCTATGGACCAGTGTATAGAAAGCATTGTGTTTATAGTAATGAAGATATACATGATTTTGTAACAAAACTTATACCTCTTCCAGTAATAATTTTGTACTTTGATAGACCGATCAGCCGGTGTCATTTCGATACGGAAGATGAGTTTGAGTTCAATGTAAGAGCACTTGCAAAAGTCAAAAGACTTTATGTAAAGTGGATGAAATTCTTTGCAAGATATTTGTTTGTATATAGAATAAATTACGTGGAGGCATATAGCAATGAGGAGAAGATTTAGAAAACTTGAAATGTCCGACAAAAGTAAATTATTTACAATTATTGCAGTGATAGTATGTATAGTATTTACAATACTTATGTGTATCGGGTTTTCTTGTGAGATAACTGCACTTGGAATTGTCTCTATGATAATTGCATCGGTAGCATTTATTTATATTGCAATTCAGATTATGGCACACTTAGGGTAACTAATATGAAAATTAACGACAAAGAAATCAATTACAGCTTTTCACAGAACAGACTGTACAATGACTGTCCTATGAAATACAAATTTAGGTATATTGATGGTATCAAAGAACCGTCTAATCCAAATTTAGATTTAGGAAGTGCTATTCATAAAGCTTTAGAACTTTGGAGTGAATATGACGGGTTCATTGATTTATCTAATTCCTACGATGAGTATTATAATATGACAAAAAACTTCCAAAATGTGTCTGAGGAAATGTATAATTATAAACTTTTAACGCATAAATATTTTTGTGAAGCTCAAAAATACATTTCAGATAAACTTGGAAAAATATACTTTGAAAGACTTATAATCGATACTGATAAGATAAAAGGTATCAATACTATACTTGGCCAGGAACTTGAAATCAAAAAAGATGACTTTATAGGTTATATTGACTTAGTTATGCGAGATGACTTTGAAGACAAAGGCAAAATTATAATCGCAGATTATAAAGTTACTAAGAAACCTAAAACAGTAGACTCTATTTTTGAAGAAGGACAGCTTTTGATTTACAAGTATATTTATTGTACTGAAAACAATATTGATCCAAAGAATGTAGATGTTGCATATATCAATATCAAACCTTTCCTTGACTTAAGAATTGTAAACAAAGTGCAGTATAATCCAAGTATGCATGATTGTGAAGTTGAATGGAATAGAGTACAAGAAACCAAACAAAAGATTCTTTCAGGCGAATTTCCTAAAAGAAAAAAGTGGTGTAACTGGTGTTTCTATAAGGATATGTGCGATAATATATAGAAGCATTTAGATCGCGTTTAAGGGCCTTTATATAAAACGTAATAAAATATAAGGGCCCTGTATATAAAACGCAATAGTCGCGATCTTAGGATAGCCTAAACGCGTTTTAATTAATATATTTATACGCACGTATAAAATAATGTTTAGAGGTAAACAATAATGCGGACAGATAATACAAAATTAAATTTTGTTGTAAAGCATCTGAGTGAAAAGGAATTGGCAACAGTGAATTATTTACTTGATTTACAGAAATTGAGTAAATGCAAAAAGGATAAAGTAGCAGCGATTTTAGTATCGGAAGATTTTACTCAAATATACTCCATTGGAATTAACGGAGGACCTATTGAGCAAGAGAATTGTTTGTGTGAGAAAGTATCGAAATTTGGTTGTGCGCATGCAGAGCAAAATTGCTTAGTTAAAAATGAGAATTTTGATAAACCAAAAATTATGATTTGTACAAGTTCTCCATGTCCTACTTGTGCAGCTTTAATTGTTAATGCAAAAGCAAATATCAAACAATTTTGGTTTATTGACCAGTACAAAGATGACACAGGTTTAAGCATTCTATTCAAAGCAAATATTGAATGTTTTATGCTAAGTTTATAATGCCTTACGTGTGCGCACCTGGGCAAGCGTTGTGCACAATAACACAACCCGATACACGATCGCTCGTAATTGTTTTATGTATTTTCACGTAGTTTTCACGGGCCTTTTCCGGTTAGATAACGCACGATCGTGTATCGGGAAGTGTTAGCACGTTAGCGCCCGCGCTTAATGCATAAAATTTACTTTTTGTGCTTAAAAATTTCGAAAATATTAAAAATAAAGCATAAATTTTTGCATAATACGCATTATATATTATGTGAGGAAAATTAAATGGAACTTTATGACTACCAAAAAACATGGGTAAAAAAGATAATCGACTATTATAAAAATACTCCAGAAATCTTTCACCCAAAAGCAAATTTGTTTCTTGATATGGGCTTAGGAAAAACAATTACTGCTTTGTACATTGCAAAAGAACTCTCACCAAAAAGACTTTTGATAGTCTGTCCTAAGTCTTTGATCTCAATGTGGGAATACGAATTGTCAAGAGTATTTCATATTTCATACACAAGATACGAAGATCTTGACATGCTCGTATCTGAGAATATTATGACTGCTGTTTGCATTAAAAATTATGAACAGTTTTTAAGCATAAAAAGTGTATCAAACTTTGATTTAGTGATACTTGATGAGGCGCATAAAATCAAAAATTGCAGCAGTAAAACGCATAAATGCATATCCAAATATGTTAAAACAACACACACTCTTTGCTTAACTGGTACACCTATAACACGTGATTTGATGGATTTATTTGGAATACTTACTTGTACAGGTCCTCAAATTTGGAATGGTCTTACCGCAGCACAGTTCAAAGCAAGATATATAACAAATGGCGGTGCAGGTAGAACATATGAATTAATGCAGCTCATCTCTCCATATACTATCTTTGGTAAAATAACAGAATTCATTGATATGCCTGAATGGGAAGATATTGTAATTCCTGTTCATCCAGATGTGAGTCAATTGATACAACTCGATGGAGTATATGCGTCAGACAAGAAAGCACTTGAAAGAATTTGTGAAGCTCAACAGATAACAGGAAGCGTAGAATATGCTTCTCCCAAACGTAATGATTGTGAACAATTAATTTCAGATATTCTTGATAATGGCGAGAAGGTTGTATTATTCGTTAAGTATACAAAAGAGTATGAATATTTTATTAATAAATATAAAGATATTTGCACAGGTATAAACGGTTCAGTAAAAGACCGTTTTGATAAGGTACAAGAATTCGAGAATAATCCCAAAATCAAGATATTTGTTGGTAATTTACAAACAGCATCTCTTGGTATTACTTTGATTAAAGCGCATAAATGTATATTCTATTCAGAAACCCATAACTGGGGTGATATGGATCAAGCAAAGCGCAGAATATACAGAACAGGTCAAAATCACTTCTGTACGTATTATTATTTGATTGCACAGGGTACAGTTGACCAGATTATTCACAAGTCAAATCTCAATAAGACAGACCTTATTGAAGATTTTATAAATTTCTATGGAGGTATTAAATGAAAGAAGTAACTTGGAACCCTGAATTTGGAACCGGTGGCATACTTCACTGTAAATGTGATTTATGCGAAAAGAAAGTAGATTTCAAATTCAAAGCAAAGCCTGATTATAAAGGCAGTCAAGCTAAGTTGAAAGACAAAGGTTGGCTTGCTCGCAAATTAGGCGACAAATGGTATGACTTTTGCAGTGATAAATGTTTTGAAGAATTCAAAGGAGATGATTAAAATGGTTAAAATTCAACACACTTGTGACATTTGTGAGAAAATCGCAGACACCAACAGAATTACTACCCCAATTCTTGTTATGGATCAGAATGGTTTAGGTATTATAATGCAAGAACTTGATATTTGTCAAGATTGTATTATGAAGGTCTGTCCTGTACAGTATGACGGTGGTAAATTCTCTGTTAGAAATGATATGTCTCAGACTGCTCAAGAACCTACTGAACCCTCTGAAGCGGAACCTCAAGCAGAAGACTTTGATATCAATAACTTGAAAAAGGGTAAATAAATGGATAAGTATGCATTGACTGCTCAGAAGCTCAGAATTGCAAAACTTGATTATGAAATTGCGCAAGCCGAAGCTGATGAAAAGAAAAAAGTATATGAACAATTAAGACGACAACTCTGTAATGAGATGGTTGCGAGCGAAGTTCTTAAGTTTGAAATTGCATCTCAAGATAACGTTTCTGGATTAAGCTTCAGACTTGAAACTAAAACAAGATGGTCTCCTGTCGTTGAAAATAAGGATAGACTTGTTGAGAAACTTAGGACTGAAGCGTTTGATTTATTTAGTATCTCTGCAGCAGCTTTGACAAGCTACATGCAAAATATTGTCGAAGCAAATGATGGTGAATTACCAAAAGAATATTTTAATCTGGTAAAGCCATACGATGAAACCCACGTAGTGGTAAGGAGCAAAAAGAAATGAAAGCTATAGAAATTTTTAACAACACCAATTCTGAACTTAAAAGAACTATAGATATAGTATTTGAATGTACTTTGAAAAGAATTGAAGAAGCGAGTAAAGTTGGTAAAACGCATATTCAAGAAGATTTTCAAAGTACAGAAATTAGAGATGGTGTACGCAATCGTCTTGAAGAAAAAGGCTATCTTTGTATAAGTTTGTATGAGTTTACTTTATATATTACTTGGGATATAAGTGTAATGCGTGCTGCATATTTTACTTATAAAGAATATATGGAAAGTTATGTTGTTTCAAGTAATGGTAAGATTACTGCAGAAAATATTTCAACAATAAGTTAAATGGAGGTAGATAATGATAAGTGCAGTAGAAGCTGATAAGCAAGCTAGACAATATTTGCAATCGCGGTATGCAGCTTTACTCAAGGATCTTGATGAACTCATTCAAGAAGCAGTAAAAGATGGTGAGTTTCAAGTAACTTTTGAGTGTGAGAATTCTGACCTTACAGATAGGGTTATTACTGAACTTAAAAAGAATGGATATATAGCTGAAATATCTGATCATTGCAGAAATTATATAACAATTTATTGGAGGCAATCAAATGTCAAATGAACTCGTAACTAAAGAAAACTTTAACCTTGTATCTTTTACCGAAGATGCTATGCAGAACTTAAATGGTATTCAGTTGCAATGTCCGCAGCTCAAGATACCTTCTGGCGGCAATGTATACTTTGATATCGATGAAGAACCTTATAAAGAACTCATCGGTGTTATTGTTGATCATGGTCCTATGAATGTATATTTTGCCGGAGATTTTGATGGTTCCAGTCAACCGCCTGATTGTTTTTCTAAAGATGGTATCAATGGTATGCGTAGGATTGATAATGGCGCAGGTGATGATATTGCATATGAACCTGTACTTTGCGAAGGTTGTCCTTATGCTGAATTTGGATCTGGCAAGAATGGTGGCAAAGCATGTAAAGAAAAACATCAGTTATTTATTCAATTATCTGGTGAGATGCTTCCTTATAGTCTGCTTCTTCCCGTAAGTTCTACTGGTGTACTCAATGCTTATGCAACTAAGTTGTTTACCAAAGGTATGTTTCTTAATGATGTTTTAACTTCCTTTACTCTTGAAAAAGCCCAGAACAAAACTAATATTGTTTATTCTAAAATTGTAATGAAAGCAATCAGACCGCTTACTCCTGAAGAAAAAGAGAAAGCACTTAAAACGCGTGATTTTGTGAGGTCTATCAATGGATAAAATTAAAGTTCAGTTAATCAGTGCAGATACACTCAGCGATGTCCAATCAGCTTGTCAAATGACCAGAAGTATGGGTAAATTTGATAATCCTGCGGATATTGCTAAAAAGGAAAAATGGGATATGACAAAAATCAATAAGATGCTTGAACTCCCGCATTCTAAAATTGCAAGATTCACGGAATTTAAGTTTATCATTACTGGTGCGTCAAGAAGATTCTTATCTCAAATAATTACACATCATATTGGATGTGATATTATGTCTGGTAGTATTCAATATGCAAACCTCACTAAAAATGTAATTCCTTCAAGAGAAATGTTTGTGGTGCCTTATGACATACTTTGCAATCATGATAATACTATAAAGGATGCTTACATTGAACATTGTAAACAGTCTCTTGAGATGTACGCAAGTTTGGTAAGCAATAGTATTGATACTGATGCTGCTGGGTATGTAATGCCTATGTGTGTACGTAACAATATTTTAATTAAAGTCAACCTTGAAGAACTCATGTTTATTGCAAATCAAAGACTCTGCAGAAGAAATACTAATGAAACCAGGTATGTTGTAGGACTTATGGTTGAAAAGGTTATTGAGAAAACTGGTTTACTCGATAAATTCTTCATGCCTACTTGTGTTGAGAGACCTTGCCAAGAAGGTAAATATTCTTGCGGTTGTCCTGTGGGTTTTGATACAGTACATGAGCTTCTTGATTGGGACTTCCGGACATTGAGATGCGTGAAAAAGTAATAGAAAATAAGATTAAAACGGCTTTGACAAGCTTAGGTATCAATTGTTGGTTCTTTAAGCATGCAGCAAGTGCTGCTATGAAGGTAGGAATACCTGACATCATTTGCTGCATAAAAGGCCGCTTTGTAGGTATTGAGGTTAAGCAAGAAGACGGCATACAATCTGATGCTCAAAAGGTTACTTGTAAAAATATACGAGAAGCTGGCGGCGAGTACTGGATTGTTTGGTCTTATGAAGATTTTGTAGAGCAATTCAATGAATTTGCGAGGAAATTAAAACATGAAAAGAAAAAACAAAACTATTTTTAAGGTTACATGCGATACAGAGGAACTCAATGTATTAGCAGATAAGAAAGATTATAGAGTATCTATTAGTCAAGGCACTACTGGTGAAGAGATGACTTATGCTCTTGTAGCATTGCTGCAGGTAATCATGGCTCATGAAGAAGCAGTTAACAATAAATTCTCTGCTAATTCATTTATGAATTACTTAAAAATACTACTTGATAATTCTCAAATCGGGGTGCCTGAAGATGATTGAAAAATTATTTCCTCACCAAGAAACCGGTAAGAATTATCTGTTAGCAAATAGACACTCATGTTTGTTTTGGGAAGTAGGTACTGGCAAAACAAATACCGTCATTGCTGCAGTTAATTCTTTACCGAGAGGTAAATTGTTAATATTATCTCCTGCATATGTTATGAGGCATATGTGGGAGAAGTATAGCGACTTACCTATTAACCATGATGTTGACTTAAAGTCTTATGAATATTTGAGCAGGCACAGAGAATTCTATAAAACTAACCGCTATGATTATATTATCTGCGATGAATGCCATAAGCTTAAAAGCAGAAAATCTAACATCGCTCGTGTTGTAAAAAATCTGACAAAACCCCATAACTGTAAATATGCTTGGGGTTTAACTGGAACTCCATATGCAACAAGCTTTCTTGATGTTTGGGGTATATTTAATGCTTTGAATATAAATGAATTCAAAGAGAGCTATGATAGTTTTATGCACACCTTTTATGATTGTAAAGTTGTTTGTATGGTATTTGGCAAGTTTATTTATCAGCCAGATAAATTGAAACCTGGTGCATTGGATATTCTTGTTAGGCGGATTGGTGACCATGCAAGTGTACTCAGATCAAAAGACTGTCTTGAATTGCCAGAGCTCACAGTTAAAGAAATTAAAATTCCTGGTATGGTTACTAAGCAGTTTATTGACGCTACAAAAGGTATTATTACTTATGCAGATGACCATCAAGAAACTGTTAATAAACTTGCTTGTATTCAAAAGTTACATCAGTTATCTAATGGATTTGTATATGACGCTACCAAAAAGGCAGTTGTATTCAAAGAAAATATTAAATTGAAAGATTGCGAAGATTTGATATTGTCCGAATTAGAAGAGCGTGAAAAACTTATACTTGTATTTCTTTATCAGTATGATTATGAATGCCTTGTCAAAATGCTCGACAATGCGAAGATAAGTCATACCGATAAATTCGATGAGTTTTGTTCGAAACAAGTCTTACTATTACAAGAGCAGAAAGCTATCGGTGTTAACTTACAGGAATTTACAAGCTGCATAATATTGTATACCTTCAATTTCTCTTACTTAGATTATACTCAAACTGTCGGTAGAGTATACAGAAGTGGGCAGAAATCAAATTGTACAGTTTATGCATTGATTAATGCTGGAACATATGAGGTTAAAATATGGCAAAGTGTTAAAAACAATTATAATGTTGATACATTATTTAAAGAATTAATGGTAGGCTTAGGTGATATCGATGATTGACATAATTGAAAAATTATTTCCAAATTCACAATATAAGGAAGTATTTCTCAAAGATGACCCAAGAGCACTGAAAGCTGGTATTAGTCATAAAGCACCTATTAACAATAGTATCTATACTTATTCACAAATCAAAGACTCTCAAAATAGAGTAGGTTGGATAGTACCTGATGGATATACAATAATTGATATTGATAATAAACCTGTTGCAAAGAAAGTTCAAATGCTTTTAATGGGTGAAGGTATTGATACAATAATATTTGAAACGGAACATGGCTGTCATTTCTTTTTCAAATCTATTGCAGGTGTATTCCAAACACAAAATTGCTTTTGTCGGTTAGGTATAAAAATTGATACCAGATCTAATGCTTCGGGTTATATTGTACTTCCCTACAATGACCCTGATAGACGCGTTGTAACTACTGCAAACTCTATTCCAGATTTGCCTCAGTATTTACTGCCTGAGAAAATGGATTGCCCTGAAATGAATGCAATACAGCAAGGTGGTAGGAATGGCGCATTGTTTGAGTTAATGACAAAACTTAAGTTTGTCAAGAATGTTACTATTGAGCAAATCAAAGAAGCGGTTACTCTTTGTAATAGATACATTTTAGATGAACCGCTTTCTCAAAAGGAATTAGAGAAAACTGTACTTTCTGACAAAAATCTTGAAAGAGGTACAGATGTAACAAAAATAAGTCCTAATACTATTGCCATTGAGTTATTGCAAGAATTAAAAATCGTTACTACCAATCAAGGTATGTATATGTTCAATGGTAAGTTTTATGAGAACTGTGATGATTTTCAATTAGCCAGATACATTCATGCAAGGTACGCTGAGTTTGGTGAGCAAAAGAGAAATGAGGTTATTGAATTTATCAAACTTAAAACTTATACTGCAGCAGAAAATGTAAATAGTGACTGGCGAAAGATAACAGTCAGAAATGGTGTACTCAATCTGCTTACTGGTGAGTTATCTGATTTTAATCCTGATTATGTTACAACAAGGTACATTGATATAGAGTTTATTCCATCTTGTGCAAGGTCTGATAGAATAGAGAACTTTATTAATGGTTTATCTGGATATACTGAGGGTCTTCCAGATAATGAACAGCAATCTGCAGTTGAAAAGAAGAATAAGCTTTTTGAATTTATTGGATACTGTTTTGTATCAAGAAATAAATTTCAAAAAATATTTTTCTTATTAGGCCCCGGTGCTACTGGTAAGTCTACATTCTGTGAGTTAGTTAGAAGATTGCTTGGTGCTGGAAACTGTGCAGCACTCAGCATGCAAGACTTGGAGAGTCCATTCATGCCAGCTCAATTGAAAGATAAACTGGTAAATATCGGTGATGATATTTCAATGAATACTCTTCTCGATGGTGCGACAATCAAAATACTTTGCGGTACATTACCTATTATGGTTCAACAAAAATATGAAAAACCTTATCAAATGGTCAATGAAGCAAAGTTTATTTTCTCTTGTAATAAAATGCCTATGTTCAAAGATAAGACTGATGGCCTTTATCGAAGACTTGAAATTCTTGAGATTACAAATAGAGTTGCACCTGACAAACGTAACTCAAATCTTATCGAGGAATTTACTCATGAAGATATGCAATACTTATTCTGGAAGGCATTTCTTGCAATCAACTCGGCTCTTATAAATGATAGATTGATTGATACAATATGCTGCCAAGAAGCACTTGAAAAGTTTAGAACGCAATCTTCAACTCTTTTAAGTTTTGTTAAAGCAAATAAAACTTCTGATATGTCGGTCAAAGCAACTGAACTGGATTGTGCAGAGGATTTTATTGGAAGAAGTCTCGTTTCAAAGTACCATGAATATCTTGGCTGGTGTTCTGATTATGGGAAATCAAGACAATCATTTGAAACCTTTACCGATAATATATGCGCCGAATTTAATCTGTCGGTTCGGAAAGGTAAATTTATAAAAAATGAGGAAGAGTTATGATCGCGTTTAAAGCCTATTAAAATTTTATATATAAATAATAAGGGCCTTTATATAAAATATAATAGGCATGATCTTAGAGCAGCCTAAACTCAAATTAAAAATTAAAATTATTAAAATAAAAAGAGGTTACCTAAAATGGAAAAAGCATCCATATTCAAAACTGAACTCGGATATATTAAAAATGAAGAGTTCAGAAACGAAATCAAAGATTGTATCGAAAATGTAGTACCTGATTATTTCTTCGAAGTACCTGCAAGTAGTACTGGTAAGTATCATCCGAGTTATGCACTCGGTGAAGGCGGTTTGGTCAGACATACTCAAGCTGCTGTCAGAATTGCATATGGTTTGTTTCCTTTGACAAATTATACTGATGACCAAAAAGATTTTATTATTGCGGCATTGATACTTCATGACACATTTAAGCATGGCAAAACTCATGAGAAATATGCAAGGGCCGATCATCCTTTTATTGCCGCAGTAACTTACGACGAATATTTTAGTAAGATAGGACTTTCTGAAACTGGTGCATTACTTAGTTCTTTAATCATGTCTCATATGGGCCAATGGAATAAAGATTGGAAAACTAAAAAAGAAATACTTCCTAAACCTAAATCTACTTGGGAAAGGTATGTACATATGTGTGACTATTTAGCAAGTAGAAAATATCTTGAATTTAATTTTGATGCTGAGGTATAAAAATGACTACTGAAACTATTGAAAGATTAAAAGATTATTGCTATGCGAGTGCAAAGAGCAAAGGTTTCTATACTGAAGATATAGATGATGTTGCTTATATTGCCGCAATTCATGAAGAACTCTGTGAAGCATTTCATGATTGGAATACAAGGGATATTAAAGAAGAGGCAACCTGGTATGCAGATTTCGAATTTAAGCCTGAAGGTATTTACGTTGAATTGGCAGATGCTGCTATCAGAACATTAAGCTTCTGCGGATATAAAGGATATACCTTACACGGTTTGAAAGTTGAAGACGAATGGACAAGAGAAGATTTTTGTGAGTTTATTTGCAAAGCACACGTAGTTCTTGGACAGTACTATGAAATTGCTAATCAAGAACTCATCGATGAACATGCCGAAAAAATTGCATTCAAATGTATTGAAAATGTATTTTCTAACTTTATAAATCTTATTGAAAGCTTTATTGAAAGCAGTGATGCTATAGTTAATAATTCTGATTTAAGACTCACTAACGTTATATCCGAAAAACTTAATTACAACAGAGTACGTGAAATGAAACATGGAGGACATATTGTATGATTACTAAATATTTCGAACAAATCAACATTGCTTATGAAGATATTAAAGCCGGTAAGTATAACAAAACTGTTATTGAAAATAGTGAAGTCCGTATTGTTATCTATAAATGCGGTATTATTATTAGAATTGATGTGAAGGAGAATATATGATACCTGTGAATGATATTGAAGATACCCCAGTAAGCCGCAAAACTTTATTAAATTATTTGACCGATTTACAATATACTAAGTTATTTATGCTTGGCAGCGATGCCACAAATAACTCGCAAATGGGTATGAATTATGATACTGGATACCTTGCAGCAATCACTGAACTCAAAATACAGATTGAAAGATTTAATGACCTTAATAATTTTGCGACGAAACCTGCTGAAGCTGATACTAATATTGAGGAATTAGAAGATGACTAAAGATATAGTTGTATTCGACTGGGAAGTATTTCCACATTGGAATTGTATGGTATACAACATTTACAATGGAACCGACAATATCGAATTTGGAGTAATCGCTTCTGATGATGAGAACTATGTAACCGAGTTAAGAAGAATCTCAAAACTCGGTTACTTAGTTGGATTCAATATTAAAGGATATGACATGCAGATATTCAACTTTGCATGTATGGGATATACACCAGAAGAATTATATATGCACAACCAGAAAATAATCAATAGTAATGATGGCAAATGGAAGGACTTATCTTTTTGGAGAAAGTATGAATTTTCAGATTTGTTTGATGACCTTAAAACTATGGGTTCATTAAAGCAATTTGAGTCTAATACTGGATTACTTATTAAAGAGTCCGATATTCCATTTGGTAAAGAAAATCTTTCTGAGGAAGATAAGAAAGAGATTATTAAATACTGTAAACATGACGTATTTGCAACTAATAAATTAGTCGGAGCTCGCTGGGGCTATCTCACTGCAAAAGCCAATTGCTCGAGACTATCTGATTTGGATGAGGCTGAATGTATCAAGAATACAGCTGCTAAAGTGTGTGCAAAGATGCTTCATGCAAAGCAAAAAGAAAATCTTAATGATCCGTACTATGAGATACCTGAAAAGCTTAAACCGTTATTCAAAAGTAAAATTCATCCTACTATTATTGCTCAGTTTGAAGGTACTGAATTATCAAACGACTTTTCGTATGAGGTTAGATATTTGAAGAATAACTTTGTTTATGGCGCAGGCGGTATTCATAGTACCTATGAAGATTCTTTGTATTCGATATCAGATGACAACTATATTTTAGTCAATGCCGATTTTGAAAATCTATATCCTTCATTGTTAGTTGTTTATAACTATTATGCATCTGGTATACCTGAAGAAGGCAAAGAGCGCTTTCAATTTCTATTAAGTGAATGTAGAAGATTGAAGAAACATTTGAAAGAAATGCGGAAGCAAGGTTTATCCGGTACTGATGAGTATAAAGAAGCCTTTGGATTAAGAGATTCAATTAAACTTATTTTGAATGCTTCCACTGGTGCAATGAGGCAAGAGCATAGTCCTTTGTACGATCCTCAAAATATCATTGCATTATGTATGACTGGTCAATTGCTTACAACGTGTATGGCTAAGATTGTGTTTGACTTAGGAGCATTAGTTATTCAAACAAATACTGATGGTATCTTGTTTAGAATTAAAAGAAGCAAGTTACAAGATTGTTATCAAGCATTGCAAAAATTCAGTGAGTATATTGAAATACCTCTCGATATTGACGAAGAGTATGCGGTATTTCAAAAGAATGTTAATAATTATATTCTTCTTCCTGAACCTAATGCAAAGCCTAAACTTAAAGGTAGATGGGCAAAGAAGTCTGGTTCAGATGTTCCTCTCACTCCTCTTAATGCGCCAGTAATTAATGACAGTATTATTGATTACTACTGCAAAAATATCCCTATTGAAGACACTATCCGCAAACGTATGAAACCTTTAGACTTTATGATGACTACTATGAAAGGTCCTACATATGATGGTGTATTGTATGCGAGTGAGAATGGTGAGATCGATACTACAAACATAAACAGAGTATACGCAACAGTCAATAGAAGTAGAGGTACATTGTACAAATATAAAGTGCAAGATGGCAAGATAATTAAGCATGATAAAATTGCAAGTATTCCTGATAATTGCACATTATACAATGACGCAGTGACTGATAAAACTAATCTTATAGATATAGATTATGACTGGTATATACGGGCTGCTAAAAAGAACGCAGTTGAAATGAAACAACTTATATAATAAATTAACCCGAGCAGAGATGCTCGGGTTTTCTTTTACAATTTTCAATCTACAACCAGCGACGCCAATTATGGCGTTTTAGTTTATCATAGATTTTTCTTATAATAAATGTTAATCCTATACAAAGTGGAAAGTATGGTGTAAATGGACCTGCCCAAAATAACGCATAAGCTATCGCGATTGCAAGCATTGCTTTGTTCTGAAATATAAAGCCCAATCCTCCGACAAGCCAAACTGGTGAATAAGTTATGATCAATACTATTACAAATATTATGATATTCACTTTATTCTTTAGCTGTCGGAGTATAGACTTTATAAAATTTTTGAATTTCGTAATCATTTAATATTAAGTTGTTTACGAGCTTCTTCTGTAGCTTTAGATTGCAGTTTCTTAAGCTGTTTCTTTTTCTGCTCATTTGTCATACGTTTGTAGGCATCAGTAACAATTACCTTGTCAGCATACTGTTTATATAACTTAGCACGAAGTTTTTGATATTCACGGTATTTCTTATCAGATATTTTATACTGTACACCATCAATTGTAAACGAACTTGCTGGACCAGTTGTGCCTGCACCAACAGCTCGAGATTCTTGCTCAAGATAGTTATCTCTTGAATAAGCCACTTTTGCAGGAAGCACCGCATTAAGAGCAGACATCAATGCTGCCAAATAAGAATTATTATTGTCGGCATAGTACGTTACATCATCACCACTATAAGGATCAACTTGATTAGGAACAGCATAGCTTAATCCAGGAATCTGTGCCGCAATCTTTTGCAATATTTTCAAAGCACTATTCGAACTATACTTTTTCTTATTCGGATCTGTAATTCTTGTAACATGTCTTACTATCGCCGGCATGAACTGATTTATATAAGTTGAGAATGTATTACTCACAACATCAAGAGCATTTTTATTCCCACCGAATACATTTATAAGCTCACCGATTATAGTAGTATCAAGCAATGCAGAACCAGAGTTAGTTATTGCATTCCAGAAACCTGATGTGAGTCCATCAGTAAAGGAAGCACCGATACAGAACGGAATAGCTGCTGGAGCAAGGTCTTCAAGACTAATTCTGAAAGTATCAAACAAGTTAATTTGAGGGCCGCCATATTTATCATCATCTTCAAATTTGATCATACCAAGTGCAGTAAGCAAAGCACCTATTGCCATACTAACTGTACCTATTGCAGCCTGACCCAACTGCTTATTTACTTTCAAATCTTTGAATACCGTTTGATCATGTTTAGCTGTCCAGACGGCTTTAACAAACCCTATCGGCGAATAATTCAAAGCCGTATTCATCGTATTTAACAGCATTCTCGGGAACGGGAATATCGTTGCGAACACAGCTTGAGCCGCAGGGTATTTAGCAAGAAGTCTCATCATTGTGGTATAAGCAGGACCTTGATAACGGAAGTAGGTTTTTAGAGATTCTTCTTGAGCAAATGCAATAATATCTTGGAATTTCTGTTTTGTACTCAAATCACCAGCTTCAAGTTTAATATAATCATCTGCAGTAAAATTATCAGATACTATTTGCTCAACTGTACGCTTCATATACTTTTTCATAGATTTCTTATCTTGCGAATCCATTACTCCAAATATGAAATTGTACATTTTGTTAAATACACCACCAACTTTACTGGTACCAAATGGAGTACCTTCTTTAAGCGTATCGCCTAAAACTATAGCATCAGCAGCATCAATATCTTCAACCGCGTTTTTGTTATTGAATGCAAGCTCGCTAAGTTTCGTCTTACGAGGAGTATAACCAGTATCATATTTTGAAACGGTACCTTTAAGAATAGAGTCAAGTAATCCATTGTCAAGTAAATGTTTCTTAACAGCAGCTGTTGCCTCGGCATTGACTTTCTCATTAGTACGTTTATAATAGACACCATTATTTTTAGTCTTGCTAAATCTGTCTCTAACCTTACCAATAAGATTGCCTATACCTACAGAAGCTTTATCCATTACTGTAATTAAAGCATTGCCTGCAACGTTTCTCGAGAAGAATGTCGCTGGAGCAGACAGCATTGCAAAATATCTCCAAGAAGTAATTCTTTGCGTAAGATTGTGCCATCTTACAGCTTTTTCGTCAAGAGTCAATCCCTTTTTCCAAGGATTAATACTGGAATCGAGTTCGTTAGAGTGTTTTGCAAGAATTGCAAGAGCATCATCCATTGCTTTATCAGAAGCTGCATAGTCACCAGTTTCAATAGCTTTCTTTTGGATATCGGCAAGGTTTGCCAAAGACTTAATTTCATCGTCAGAAAGTGATAACTGTTGTTCAGCAATAGCATTGAGTTCATCGAGCGGTGCTAATCCAAAGCTTCTTGCAACAGACAACTGTTGACCTGCGGTACGCTTAATTTTAGAAAATGCTTTTGCTGCTTCAATTCTAAGTTCTTTTGAAATATTCAGATTGGAAGCTATCTGGTTAAGTAACACTGCCGCATTTGTTCTTTCAGCTTCAGTCATATTGTTCGTAGAAGAATACCATTTAAGAAAATCTTTTACTGCATCTTCATTATGCATAAATTCTCTCAGTAGCTCACCATTCTCTTTTAAGTATTCGCTTGTACTAAAGACGTTTTCTGTAATAGTTTCACCAGCAACTTCAACATCTTTAGTTTTACTTGGAATATAATCGAGAAGCTTACGAACATCAATACCCTGTCTATTAAGAAGTTTTGAATTGATAGTTGGAGTAAACTTACTACGTTCAGAATCCTTAGGCGCATATTTTTGTTCATCGGTGCGGGCTGTCTTTTCAGCTTTGCGCTTAGAAGTAATATTAAAAAGATTCTGCATTTCTTTAGCACTACCTTCACCAAACAATTCTTCGAGATTTATAGACTGTTCAGCCATTGATGGAGGCATTATTTCAGAATCATTATCTGTCATAACTTCATCTACAAATAAATCATCTGGAATATTTTCAGTATTCGTAGCTTCTGCAGGTTCTGTAGTCTCAACAGTATCATCTACAAATAAATCTATAATAGCATCTGTATCAACAGTTTCTGTATTAGGACCATTTTCAATTTGTCTATTCAAAATTTCTGCAGTACCTTCTTTTAATGCTTGTATACGTTTAAGTTTATTTTGAGCATTTTCAAGAGCTCGGCGCTTACCAGCTTCCTGCTGAGAAGTAAATTGTTTAGTCCGCAGTTCTTCATTCAGTAATGCAATCTTTGCTTCAGTCTCTTTAAGAGCATTATTGATAGATTCAATTGGATTAGTATATACTTTCTTATTAGTAACATAGTCAATAGTATCTTGAGCTGCTTCCATTTCAGAAGTTACCTTACCAAGAGTTTCATCGAATACATTAGAATGATCGGTATACTCACCTCGTTTGAACATTTCTAAAACTGCTTCATAATCAATATAGTTACTATCCAAAGAAACCAATTCTTTGGTTCCAGGAATTACACTATTAATTTTACGTTCAGAAAGTACATACTGAACTTCAGCATGAAACTGTTCAATATTAGCTTTAGTTTTGGGACCATAAATAAATCTTTGATACGCAATATTCAATCCATTAATTACTTTGAATACCATAGGATTAGGCGCAATCACTTTTATTAATTTCCAGCGGTTATTGGCTTTATCCCATTTTTTGATATACTTTTCTTTATTCATTTCTTTAATGAGTTCGAATAAAGTAAGTTCACGAGTAGTATAGCGCTGCCCATACTCTTTTGCGCGGTTATCAATATAGTTTGCAATAGCTTGTTCGCGATGTTGTCTTGCAGATTCGATATCTGTAGAAGTTATTTCATCAGATATGCCTTTTGCAATTGTAATAGTTTCATTAGGATAATTAATCTTATACCACTTTCTCGCTTCTTTACGAAGTTGATCGCTTTGAGTTTTGAACTTAAACTTTTCAAGAGTAGCATAAACTTCTTTAACTGCATTCTGCATATCAACATCACTTACAGGTTTACTATTGGCAAGTAAATCAAGATGCCGTTTTTGAGTAGAAAGAGTTCTGGTAGTAACACGAGAAGCTTGTAAAGCAGTTCTCTCTTCATCTGTTATCCGTCTATTAATCTTTTTATTAGGATTCAATCGCTTAAATTCTTCATCTGCTGTAACGCCAGCTTTCTTTGCAATCTGACCAAGTTTAGAAAAGTCAATAGCTTCTTCTACAAAAGATACTGTATCATCTGCAATAGAACTTAATTCTTTCACTTGATTTTCCATATAAGTAACTAACGCTCTTCCAAGTTCAGTTTCGACATTAGGATCGTCAAGGTACTGTAAAAAGATATTTAATTTTTGTTCATTTGTAGCTGTACGCAAAAGATACAAAAATTTTCTTTGCTCAGCATTAAACTTATAAAGATTCGAGTATGCCGTTTTAGCTTTCTCGTCATAAGTTATTTCAGAACTTATTATTGCCGTATCAATAAAATCTGTAATTGTTTGCAACTGTTGTGCTACAGGTTTACCGCTTGTAAAATTGTCTATCAGTTTAATAATTTCCGAAGTAGCCTTACTACGAGTCATTCCATTATACTCAAAATCTACTGCAACTGATAATATATCAGTGTATATATTGCGTAATGTATCAATAGACCTATTAAGTTTATCGGCGCGTTCTTGAGTTATCTGATTACTCTTTAATGCAGTTTGAACAGTATCCTTAAAATTCTTTACACGCTTGCTTATTTTGCTTGAGGTATTGAATCTTTGAGACGCACCATAACTATCATAAAGCTTTCGTATTTGTTTGTAACCCTCATAGCCATACTTATAGGTATTTCTTACGCGCTCATTTGAAAACTTATGGAATTCGGTTTCAATCTCAGCATTAATACGTTCTTTTTCGATACCTGTTTTGTCTTTAACAGATTCAAGATTAGTTTTGATATTTTGGATATAGTCTGACGCAACTTTACTAACATCTAAGTTAACTCCAGATAATTTATCCATTTGATCAAGCACCAAATTTGCATATGCATCAGTATTTATATCGCCATACACATCTGTAGTCGATACAGTATCAAGTAAAGTAAGAACTTTCTCATACGCTTTAAGCTTTGCGTCGTTTGTAGTTTGCTCAGCAGCAAATTTGATTGCGTCATTTATTTTAGCAATTTCTTCAGAAACATCTGCAGACTGTACATTTGATTTAGTAACATCAAGTGTATCGAGCAAGTTAAGAACATCATCGGAATCTTTATAATTTGCCCCAACGTCTGTGCTAATAACGTTGTAATTCATACCCCAATCTTTACTAATTAAGCCATACACATATCCAAAACTGTTATAACTTAAGTTCAAACCATTAGCATAGTTAAGTCGCTTTTGAGCATCAATATTCAAAAGATCGGTAATAATATTAGTACGTCTATCATCTAATCCGCTCTTAACCTTTCTCTTAACATTACCTTCTTCGCGTATATATTTACCCTCAGTTATATCAGAAAGAATTCTTGCATAATCAGGATCACTTCTATGCGCACTAATAAATCCGTCAAATGCGTTGTGTAACTCAATTTCACTGTCATATACAGTTGAAAGCATTGCTTTAAGCTTTACAGTATTACCTTTTCCAGATTCAAGTAAAAATCTTGCATACTCCATTGCTACAAAGTATACTTGAAATGTATTGTAATAATCTTGAACATCTTTTACTGAAGTAAGATAACCGTTGCGCTTCCAGTCAAGAGAATCTTTTGCAGAATCTGGACAGTTTTGAATAAGCAAATTTCTTGAAAAGGTAGTGTTGGTATCGTCATTGATATAACTCAGTATGAATGATTTGGTTATACCAGGATTATCAGTTTTAGTACCAGAGTACTTAGAAAGCTTATCGATAAATTCTTCGCTAAAACCGAGATTATCAAGTTGCTTAAAGTTAGTTATTTGATACTTTGTTAATATATTACAAATAGATTCATACCAAACATTCTTTGCCCAAGCAACTTCTGTTCCTTCAAATTTGCCGTCAGTTATAGGTACAATTTTCACTTCAAGAGTTTGAGGGTCTTGCACCAATGCAACATTACGTTTCAACTCAATATAACCTTGAGCTGCAGGATTTACATTTGCATCAAGAGTTTTTGCAAAGTTATCTTGAAGGATATTAAGAGTGCTATCAGATACCCAAGTATTGTTTATCCTTCTAAATCTTGCTACGCGCTTACTATCAAACAACTTACTGAGTTGATTTGTAAGGCCTTCTTTGTTTAAGATAATATCACCACTATCTGGAGCGACAGCATACTCACCAAGTATATCTTCAGATATTTTAAGATTTTTACAAATCTGCTGAAGTCTTGCAACAATAGAGCCTTCAGAATTCACATTTATAATCTGGCCGTCATTTGTAACAAAGATAGTATCATACTGGTATGCTTGTTGCTTACCAACAATTCCCATTTTAGAAAGTTCTGAAAATGCAGTTTCAAAGTTAGCAAGAGTGGAAGTAGATATGTCTAAATTAGCAAGTTGAGGTTTTACATTCAGATATTTACGTATAGCATTAAAGTTTATAAATGATCTATTACCGGCAATAAATAATCTATTTCCAGGAGTAGTATTTGCAATAAGATCATTTATCAAGTTTGCTGTACTCGTATTTACTGCAGTATTAGTCAAATCAACTGTACAGCTTTTTGAAGCGCTATCATATAATGCAATGCCCGAAATTTTATCGCCATACTTAGTATAGACTTGCGCAGAATCAATTAAATTTCTCGGTTTAATGCCACTAACTAAGCTTGCGGCATAGGATTTATCTGGAGCAAAAGGAATATTCATAAATCTATTTGCCTCAGCAACCTCTTGATAAGTTTTAGCAAGCACATTAAATTCTTTACCAGTAAGTTTTGCAATAAATCTAATAAAGTCTTGTTGCGGCATTGTGCTAATAGTTTGTTTAAGCTGCATGTCATTTATTTGGCTTATCCAAAAATCTTTAGACACATAATCTTTATCATTGGTAGGTTTAACTGGAAATAAAGTATCTAAATCGCCTAGCTGAGCTTCTCCAGAATAAAACTCATAATTTGTAGTCAATCGTTTAATTGCGTTATCACTCGTAATCTTTTTATTGCTAAACTGATTCAAAACATCAAGCACATTTTTCGGAGCAGATAAATCAGCTCGCCGAGCAATTATACCATCTAAACGCTTAAGCAATTTTAACTTAGAATGGGTACGAATAATTATCTGGTCTGCGTTTTCATATCTGAATGAATTAAAATCTACCACAGTGTCTGCATAGCTCGCACTTGCCATACCTTGTGCATAACGTTCATTCATGAAACAATACTGATATACCATTCTTGCAAGTTGCTCTGCAAGTATAGGTTTATGCTGCTCATCTCCAGTAAAACCGAGATTCGATAAAGCCACAGACATATTGTTTTCAGTGTCTGCATCTGTCCATAAGACACCCTTTTCAGTATACTGAACTAAACCTTTACCTTCCACTGCAAAAAGAAAATCATAAACTTCATCTTGTAATTTTTCCAAATAATTTTCTAATTCTTCGCCTTTCAAAGATTTTAATTGCTGTTCAAAATAATTCTTAATAGGATCAGTAAATGACATTGTTCCAGTATTTATTAAACCACAGATACTATGATTTATTTCATGCTCAGCTGTCTGAAGCATATTCTTTTGATTCTGTTCAAGACTAACATCCGGATTAGCTTTTGCAGCAATCATAATTACACCGGCAATACCGTTGTTAGGCCTAAGGAATCTATGGAAACTGCCATTTGTACCTTTAACGTTATCTGGACGTAGATAAATTACAATATCATTGCCCAACAAAGAAGGTCCTATTATTTTCTTACCATAATCGGTAAGACATTCACTAAGTAAAATACCTTTGTCGATATTCAGATGCGCAGATGAATCTACGGCATAAGTATTGATGCGCTCGCTGAGTATATCCTCATTTATCATTTGTGATATCTGACGCAAATGAACAATTGTATTATCTGGAAGAACCTCAAAACCAAAATTATCTGCCAAGAAATAATTCATCTGTTCAAAAAAATTAGTATCATATGCACTTAATGCCTGATCGAGAGCGCTTGTATCGTTATAGTTTTTAGAATCAAATAAAGCAAGAGCAAGATTATTGATGGTAAGTATATTTGCATTTTTAGGAATATTAAATCCAAACTGTTTTGAAAAATATTCAATAGCCATTGCTAAATCTGCAGCGTCAGTATTGATATCAGCTTTGAACGTCATATAGTTAAAGGCATTCGGATCTCTATTATTAACTATAAATTGTTCAATATCAGCGTCGGATTTAAAAAATGTAGGTATACCTTCAATAACTAACTGTAATGATTTAACCGCTTCAGATTGTTCAATCTCAAAAACCTTATTCAGAGCAGTTCGGTAATAGTTTTTCTCAGCTTGTCTTACAACCTGCATAGAATTTACATTATTAATACCTCTTATAGAAAGTACCAAGTTATACATCAATTTACTATACTCATCTTTTGCAGACATATAAGCTTTAGACGCAATAGTATTATCTTGAACGAACAGCATAGTAAATAATGCTTGTTTCAGCATTATCTCATGCTTAACTTCATTGCTCAAATCGATATTATAGGATTTGACTAAGTTCTCAAGTAAACCCATTATAGTATCATTGCGGCCTATTTTAGTAAATAGCTGATCATTATATATCGTAGAAAATATTAACTGCTGGATTTTGGGTAAAGAGAAATTCTTAGTTACTGCAGCATTAATATAGACATCGCCATTATATGAGAATACGACCGGAAGATTTTCGCCTGTAGAATAATAAGAATAATATTTTGCATTATTAAGTCTATCTATTTTTTCAAAAGACAAAGCAACATCCTTTGCAATTTTAGTAATATATATCTTAGCGCCAAGTGCTTCAGAAAGTATAGATTCCGTTCGGGCATAAGTCTTAGCTTGCTTTGCTTCTCTTTCAGCAACTGCTTCAGACATATCAAGAAGTTTATCAATGGTGTCTTCAGTGTACTGTTCGAATTTACCAAGACTACGAGCAAACTGATCAGGACCCATATAAGCTGCAAATTCAGAAAGGGTTAAGAAAAGATTCTGCTGCATATTTTGAGCTTCTGAAGCAACATCTGCATCGGTTAAATCTATTGCTGCAAGATCAGTTTCAATTCCTTCAGACTGGAATTCTTCAAGCTTTTTCTTAAGCAATTCTTCATTTATAGGTAACTTCTTTGCTTTAGGGTCTTTGGTATTTTTGTCAACAGTTATTGTATCGTTTTTAGTAGGGTCGCCAAAGTCAGATATAGTGGCAATAGTATTACCAGCATCATCCACAGCAAGTAATGTAAGATTTTGCAATCTATCGTATCTTCGCTGCATTCTTGTAGATAACTTCTTACCAGATTTAACTTTTTGTTCGAGAGTATCTTTGTAATTAAGCAACATTGCAGTTTTGGCAGGCGACAATTGAATACCAATATTTATAGGCTTACCAGTCTTTTTATCTATTTTAGTATTTGTGAGGCTTACGACAGTCTTTGTAGCTATAACTTTTTGCATTACAGTATGACCACCAGCCATAATGCCGCCAACTAATGCACCAGAAATAAAAGATTCCCAAAGCGACTTAAAACTAATATCTGTATTTCCAGTAAAAGCATAATCGAGACCTGCATCAATAATTTCTTCAACAACTTCTTCAAAACCTTCACCAATAAAATCATGAAGCATTTTTGTTGCTACATTCTTGCTGCCAAAATTTTCCCAGGCTTTAATCCAGCCTTGCTGTTTGAAAAATGCCGTTTCAGACATACCCTCAACTGCGTAGCTAATTGCGGTTTTCATTGCCGAGTATGCCATTACATTGTTAATACTTTTTTCAGGATTAGCTGTAGCGTACTCGACAGCATTTTCACCTGCAGCAGAACCATAATACAGCAGGGTACCAGATCCAGGCAAAAGATAATTCAAACCAGACATAACAAGTATTCTTGAGATGGACTGGGACATACCTAAACCCAATTTTGCCCAATTTTCTGTAGAATATGGATTAGTCGAATATGCATTCGGTAACCATTTTACTACCCAATCTTGTGTGGGAATAAAATCTTCTTTTGCATAATCGAGCATATCATTTGATACATCTGCATAGCCAAAAGAATTAGCGGCAAAACTACCTATCGTAAGTATTGCATCAGTCAATCCTTCAACCATTTCAAGAGGAGTCAATAAGATCTCAGCAGCAAAACTACCGATAGTAGACCAAAACTTAGTCGTAGAACTTGTATTTTCCCAAGCCTCATAAATCTTCACTTGTTCATCCATTATAGCGATATTCTTAAGTAGTTCAGAATAACTCATATAAGGCTTGGCTTCATACTCTTGACTGAATTCAGAATAGCTCTTCGAAAAATTAGTTAAACCATATGAAATCTGTTCGTCTGTCAAATCAGTGTCTGCAAAATAACCTTCTTCGTACAGCTTATTCTTTCCTTCCTCACCAGAGTATTGCTTATTGAATGCTTCATAATCTCCAGCGAACTTTTCGTTTACTAATTTATCTACCCACGATTTATCAGATTTTTTACCGTACTCTTCGTTTTTAATGGCATAATCAATATTATTCTTATCATTTTCATAAGCAATAATACTACTCAATCCTGAAAGCAAAGAATACTTTGTAGTAGTAGAATAATTAGAATATTCAGCTGGAAGTTTATCTTTCAATGCTTTACCATTTGCAGCAAGCATCGCAAGATAACCTTGTGCTTTCGAAGGATCATTGTCTTGAGCAAGCTGAGTATAAACATCAGCCTCATAAATACCAGACATTATTGCTTGATTTCGAATTGCTGTCCAACTATTGATTATACCTTTTCCACGGCTTTTATAAATAGGATTAGCCATTATCTAACCTCCTTAGCATTTTTGCGCAGTTGATAATTGTATTCATCAATTTCAGCTTGAACATCATCGCCCGCACCGAAGAAATCATTTATTGCGTCATTGACACTATTGAATGGATCTTTATTTGTCCATATACCACTGATAGGAGAAAGCAAAAGATCGCCAAATCTTTGGAAAGTAACTTTAGCTTCTTCACCTTTATCACGTTCTTTGAATTTACTAGAAGCCTTATATAATTTACCATATTGATAAAAATACTGATTTTTATTATACAGCTTACCATTGTAATAGATATAATCAATAAGCTCAGTACCATTATCAAACTTACCAGCTCGCAATGCTCCAGCGACTTCCGGCAAATCAGCACTAACACTTTCCGCAGTTAAAATAGGCGGTTTGTTCTTATTACTGTAATTTGTTTTATAAAAACCGCCATCATAATAAACCCAGTAATCTTGAGTACCTTTACCATAGTTAAAGCTTACAATTGCGCCATCTTCATACATACCGTTATTTGCATTATCAATTATCTGTTGAGCATGACTATCCTGTTTTCCACCCTTACCACTACCAAGATAATCACCAAAATCAGTAGGCGATGCATTCTTAGCACTGATATAAGTATCAGTTACTTCGACACCAAACATATTTGCTATTTCTCCAGTAGATGGAGCTTCATAAATTGTATCAAGAACAATATTACCATATTCGTCATATTCAGACAAACCAAAAGTAGTATGATATAATCCCATTTGGTTATCGTAAAACCATTCTTTATATTCTGCAACAGCTTTAGCTTGTGCATTCGGCGTCATAGATTCCCATCTTGTACCGTATTCAGATGCTGCCATATTTGTAGCAAGATCTTCAAGTAACTGGGCAGCTTGACCAGGTTCAAGTGGAGAGTTTAACATTTTATCGAATTCATGAATTGCCAAATCAGTTATTTCATATTCACCGGGTGTAGCGGTATAATTCAAATATCCTCTTTCTAAAAGATAAGATTCATAATTATAACCTTCTGGTGTTTCGCCAGCAATATTCTTAAAAATATCTTCATCGCCGTTCATATCTGACGCTAATTTTTTCAATAAAGCATCAAGCGCTAACTGTGAGTTTTCTTGATATTTAAGAATATTTTCAAAGTTACCTTGGGAATCCTGTTTACCTAAAACTGTTGTTAATGCAGACTCATAGCTTTTAGTAATATTTTCAAGAACCTCTGTCTGGGATTGTACAAGTTGGGATTGAAGTGCTTCGCCTTGAGCGGTAACAGCTTGACTGAAGTTTTCTCCTTGCACCGCAACAGCACCAGTACTGAGGTTTTTCGAGTTATCTGCCATCAAGTTTGATGCAGCTAACGAAGCAACATTTGTTTCAATAAACATTTGCTCGGCTTGTAACTTAAATTGAGTGTTATAAGCTTGCACTGCTGCATTGAACTGTTTATCAAGTTCTGTTACACCAAGTAATTCAAGGTACCGTCTCGTAGATTCTTCACTATCATCAATAGTATCACCCAGCACTGTCTTTGTCGTGTCGAATACTTTCTGTGTCGTCGATTGGATTGTTTCGTCCAGCATTGTTGTCTGGCTCTTTAGGTTTCTCAATGACGGGCTCGTTACTAATGGCATTTTGTACCTCCTCTACATAATAACTAACTTTATTTATTGTTACAGGATTTTCTTTATACGACTCATATTTTTCAAGAATATTTACTATTTTTCTAAAGTATACAGTATCGTTTGTAGATACAGATAAGTATGCTTTGAAAATAGTTTGTAAAATGGCCATCAAAATATTTGCAGAATACATAACCATTTTAACTGTTGCGGCTTTCATATCAACATTTGGATTAGGAGCAAAGCCTATCATTGCCGTAGCAAACATACTAACAATAGAAAATAATGTACCCATAACCAAATATTTTGTTTTTGCTTTAGCAGCCTTATTTCTGTCGTCAATTAATCCATCTTCGTCATCGCTTAAGTTAACAATATTTGAAGCACTAAGTTTGTGTATTTTTGACGCTTTACGTTCGACGCGCAGCACATAAGCATTCAAAAATTCGCGTCGTGTACGTGGTCTTAGGTGTGCCAAGCGTCGAAATAAATTAATAAGCTTATGTCGAAAAGTCAATTTATAATTATTTGGCGTAAGACCTTTACAGCGATTAGAAACATACGTATTATAGTTTACTAAGTTTTGTATGTCAATGAACTTGTCGAAATCTTGTTGATCCTTAACAATTTCATTGATAGCGTCAATTGCAAGATCTTTTCGTTTAATATACTTTTCAGAATTTCGTATCGAGCTTTCAGTACTCATATACCAGAAAAACTTTGTACTGCTTGATAAAATAATCATTACTGTAAATTCAATAACTGTATCTTGGCCAAGATGTTTTATTGAACCTTGCAAATATAGTACAAAGTATATTACGGCAATGGTACCAATAGTAGTTACTAAACCTAAAAGATTTAATAATAATGTTTTCCATTTTTTCATAAAATACCTCTAAAACAGTTTCTATAATATATAATGCAAGTAAATATTCATTTTGTGCTAAAATAAACAAAAATATGCTGGCTTAATTGCCAGCATAAAGTTTATTGCTTATTTGTATTATCTAAATTGCTGAGTTTATTTGCAATATCTTTTAATACTGTAAGCTGAGGATCTTCTTCAGGCGGCTTTTTAGATTGAAGATATTTGTAATGAAGTGGTATTGCAACAATGCTTCCACCGAGACCTGAAAGCCCAATTGTCAAAAGAGCATTTGCTGTAGTATTAAAGAACAATGCAATTATTACAAATATCAAAAATGGAAACACACCAGGTGCAAATCCTGCAGCCTTTTTTATAGGCTCTTTATAAATAATTGCTAAAGCAATTAAAAGGAATGTTGCAAGTAAACCTATTCCAGATTTTACCCAAGAATTTTCAAGAGTCATTATTACACAAGCTGGTACGCCCACGCTTATTGTTCTAACAATATATGCACCAATTTCCCACCAAGTATTCTTATTAAAGCCTTTAGCTTTACTTGCAACCTTATCTACCTTTTCTTTTAACTTCGCAGCTTTAGCCTTTTGTTTTTCAGAACCTTCGTCTACAGTTTTACGAAATTCTGAAAGTTTACTCATTACTGAATCCTCCGAGATTTTTTAACTGGTGCCTGCTGTTCTTCAAGTTTTGCTTTTTCATTTTCAAGTTCAGCATTTAATTCTGCCATTTGTTTTTGATTTTCATATAACTGCTGTTCAAGTTGCTGTTTAGCTGCTCTAAGAGATTCAATCAAGGTAGTATTATCAGTATAAAAAATCTGATCACACATTAGCTGAAGTTTAGATTTTTTCTCATCGCTCAAGTTAGATTGATTAAAACACTCGCAAACAAATTTTGCAAGATTCATATTGGAGTTAGTTTGATTATTAATACTATCCTTGAAATTTGCAAGAGCGTCATCTATTTTGGTTAAAGCCTCTTTTACTTTATCAATAACCTCAAGCATAGTATTTTTTGTTTCTGTAAGTTTATCAACAATATTACCAAGTATTCCTGTGGTTCCTTCAGTAGTAGCTTTATTAATTTTATTTGTTACACCAGTTCTAATCAAAGAAACTATCATTGTAACAAATGAGGCAAGAACTGTACCGAGCGTACCTACGGTAAGCCATTCTGGCAACTGAAAATCTGCAATAGCAACAAGTAAATTCATATTATTGTATTCTCCTTAATTTTTTTAACGTACTTTTCACCAGTGAGTAGTTCATAATAGTTTAGAGCTTCGGCAACTTTTAATATCCAGTCAACAGATACATTCTCGCCTCTTCGCTCAAACTCAAAATCTAAAATTTCAGTAGTTTTTCTTATATCTTCTAAATGGATATTTTGATACTCCACTTCAGAACTCTTTACCATATACTTAGTTCTTGGAGTAATATTTGTATTTTCTATCATGTTATCGCACCTCTCAGAATTCTATATTTCAAAGATATACTACAGATTTTAGGTTTATTCATTGCTTCATAGCCTTCTCTATCATCAGTCGATTTTCTATTTTTAAGTATTAACTGAAGATAATTAAAGTTAGCCACCATAGTTCTACAAGCATTGTTTGTGACTCGATATACAGTAGTCGATGTTGCTTGTGGAGAAGTATTTGCATATTTTCTCGAATAAATATTAAAGTAATATTCAAAATTTATTACCGAATGGTTTGCATATTTATTATCTGGAATGTTGTAGTCATCAAAAACAAATGTTGTAAACAGTAATTGTTTTCTAAAATCTACAGTATCAAATATAAGAATTGCGCTCTCCCATTCCCAGTCGATTTGTACAGGCTCATATGAGCTTGTAGGCCCATCAAAGAACTTATCAGCATAAAGCACATAATCAATAGCACCTACTGTATATACAAATGTATCCTCAGAAAAATTAAAAACTGCATGGCGACTTCCTGATCCATATTCAGCATATACTTTTACGTTTGTTTCAGTTTGATAAGTATTGAATACTTGAACAAAAGGAAATTCCCAATACCACCAGCTATCAATAGTACTATCATAAACTACTGCGGGCATAGTTAAATCTTTTTTATTCTGATTCAAAAAGAAAATTGTCAAATAATGATACGTGGCAATCTTTATACTTTCTGTAGTTTCAAGTAAATCTCTTATCATTTGCCGGAAACTAAGTGTCATAGGAACTAACGTTCTATCATCAGACTGAATATTTTCTTTCATCTCAACGCTACAAATATCTTCAGCTGTGACCACCGCAACTGCACTCGTAACTGGCAAAGTTATAACTGCATTTTTGAAATCACAACCTTTTGACTTTGCAGTATTCGTACACATCCAAACGTATTGTGTACCGTTTTCAGTAGACATTGTAGATTTATAAATAAGATATGCACCATTGTTGTGAAATACCCAAAAGCTTGTATCAGATACTCGTACTGCAGCAGTGAGTTTTTCAGTAACTGCAAAGTACTTCATGGGATCAAAGAATTCAATAGTTATCTGACCGTTTGCTGCACCAGTACCAAAAATATGATTTTCAGTAATAAACCAGTAATACCCATCAAGAAAGAAACTTGTTATAATATCCTCAGAAAATTGTGACAGTACTGGTATACTCTCTGTTGGTCTATTTACAGCAATATAGCTACCCTGAATTTGTCGTTTATAGTATCTTATAACATTATTTTCAATTTCAAATACCCAATCACCAAATACAAGCATTGTTGCAGTAGATTCACTTGCTTTATAATATTCCTGTAGAACTTTACTAGTTAAAATATCTATTACTGCTACCTGATTTGTCAGTCTAGTTTTGTTATAATTTCGCCAGATATAAATATTACTAGAATCAGAAGTAATATATAATGGATTTACTACAATTGTACTTGCAGAATTTAATGGAGATATTAAATGACTATCAAATGCTACATTTTTACGTGGCGCATAATATTCAGCTGCAGTATATTGTGGACTTCCTTGAAAACTTCCAGGGCTATTTGAATACCCTAAATTAGATACAACTATTGCACTTGGCAATGATAACTGCTTAAAATGAGCTAAATCGTATTTATGCTGAGCTCCAAATAAACCGCTTTTAGCAGGTCTGTAATCGGTTTTATATTCTACTGCTTCATACCTACAACTGTATGCCGAATACGATTGGTAATCATATGGAATTTGCCCAAACATCACAAATTTATCCGAACAAAATATATTATAACATGGATAATTTCTAATAGAAGCGTAAGTATTAGATAACGAAAAAAGTTTTACTACGGAGCCTTGTTTTACAAGCATCATCCGCATATTATAATGCTGAATTGATGAATCTACCGTAGTCATTTGGGCTATACCAATATAATAACCATCATATGCAGGTTGAGCATCTAGCAATGTATACGACGTTCCATTTGCATTAGCAACCGTACTACCTATTGCTTTTTCATCAGATATAGTAGTAACCTTACCAGAAAATCCTACAGATACTTCAGTAATATAGGTATTTGTACTTTTTGAATACATGAATGTCAAATCAAAGTATTCTCCGTCTGGATATTCTTTTATGCAAAATGGATCAAAAATTCTCCAATCAGATGTATATTTTTGATATGTTCCAATTTCAATATTTGTTATCAATCCTGATTCTTTTAATAATAAAGCTTTTAATATATTGCCTTCATAATAAAATATAGCAACACCAAACTTATACTTAAGTATTTTTATAATATCAAATGGCTGAGCATTTACTTCAGCTAATATAGACGCTATGACCTCATATTTATTTTTAGAGTCATCGGAATTTATAATTGTTTGGTCAGTATATATTTTATCATTCAAAATATTATACAAAGATAAATCTGGTTTTAATACATTATTTAATTGTATTTCACCAGTTACTTGTTCAACTGTACCATCATTATTTACTTTCCAAAATTCAAGTCTAGTCTTTGCAGGCAAATTTGAAGCATCATATACATTTAACAAAATATAAACGCCGTCTTCAGTTTCTTCTACAGAAATGCTTTCGCCATGCGGTATCAATTTCTGCCAAATGCTAGATGAGCCTTTTGGTTGTATATTAACTGAATCATATGCCGTGCTCGTATTAGATCCGCCCCACTTATAAATATATACCACACCGAGTCGGGTTTCTTTATACCAGGTAAGATACGAGGTTGAAAACATATTATTTGTATCAGCTACACTGTAATGCACTGCTGGTCTTACTGTAAGGTTACCAAGTTCGTCCCGGTATACATTTTTACAATTGTAAGTAGAGTTTTGAGCAGCAACCAATGGATTATCATAAACCTGTAAACCAGAAACATTATTAATATTAAAGTATTTTACATTGTCGATACTTGCATAATCGGTTGGTAGTTTATGCAGAACTGGTTGTCGCCTATAAATATTATTTGCCATTAATACCACCCCTTAGACGAATGATACGAGCGAGGTCTTTCGTTTCTATTAGTATTAATTGTTGCAAGAAGTGTTTCAAATTCGTTCATTTCTTCAATAGACCGTACTTTATCGTCCAATACTAATAATTGACCTGCAACATAATGAGGAATTAACATAGCAGCAATATCAGGAATTTCGTATATACTTGTATTATTTAAGCGAGAAGATTCGGCAGGTATTTGTTCGATAGTATAGTTGTCATTGTTTACTGGAATATTCATTTCGGCAAAAGTAACTTTATTAAAATACATTCCGCTGTCTACAAGTTTCGGATAAAGTGCATTATAAAAAATATGATATTCATTCTTCTTTGCTATTTCAAATTTTCCATAACTATACAAATTCTCAGTTTCATTTCCGGTTAGTATAACACCATTTTCACCGATGAAATTCTCAAGTACAAATTGTTTACCATTCAAATAAGCATTTTGCTCATCAGCAAAAGATATAAAATCAGGAGGCATAGTAAGCTTTGCAGGCAAAATATCTTTCGTCAAAACCACTACGTATTCTCTAAGATTTGGAAGTACGCTGTGAGCTATCCTGAACAAAGCTTCATTTATAGCTCTTGGAATTTTATCAGTATAATGAAGTCGCTCTGCTTCTTCAAAAGGCATACACAAAATATCATAAATACGTTGTTTTATTTCAGAATAAATCATAGTATACTCCTTAAAATTTGATGCCCGTCAGCATCTCTGCCAACGGGCATCAAAGCCTTAATATTTACGCCCCACCGGTTCCACTGGTTACACCAGTATAAACCGTAGGATTATTCGTCATTTCAAATGTGGACAAATTGATAAATGTAGCATTGGAATCAGTAATAGTCTTCGTAGCTGCAGAACCTTTCGTATACTTTGTAGACTCAGTACCCGAATATGCTTGAGCAGTAAGATTTTCAAGATCACCAAATGCAACATACACGCAAGCATAGGGATCACAAGTATCCGTACGGAATCTTGCACGACCATACCAAACCATCGTATTGTTTCCATCCTGAAGATAACTGGTAACCGTCAAAGGTTTTCTATCCCAAAGAATGAAGCCAAGTTCGGTGGAGTTTCTGGTAGGGTCCATGATAAGCATACCAAGTTCTTTCTTCTTGAAACCAGGAAGATCATTCAGATACGCCCATTCAGTGATACTGAATTTGTCACCCTGCAAAGGACCTTCAATAGGACCTTCCGTAAGGCTCGCGCCAAGAGCTGCACGAAGAGATTTGTTAAACATCGAATTAGACGGCATAACAATCTTAGAATAATTAAGAGGAACAAGGCGTCCGTCATAATCTCTATGATTCATACCATACTCTCTGATGGCATCAAGAACAAATCTAATCTGATCATATACAGCCATATTGTCAGCAGTATCACCCGTATCAGGGTTAACTTTAAGAAGATTAAGACCTTTATCCATAGGATGTCCATCTTTATCAAGTTTACCGCCATATACTAGGAACTTATTACTCTGAGGAGGCGTAGCATACTTACCAGCTGGTGCTGTATTTCCAGGAGCAGTCGTGTCAGCAGTACCAGCATTGGTCCAAGGTTCGCGGCCATTCATTTCAATGAAATCAGCTTCATCTACAACCTTAACAGACGTATAGTGATAGCGATGAAAATAAAGTTGTTTGGGACCATCAATCTCAGCATTTGTACTATCGATTGCAGAAAGCGGAAATTTCTTTCCACCGTATTTGAAACTTGCCGTAAGAGCACCAGACACAGTCGCTGCACAATATTGTTCACGAGTTCTTGCATAGTTCGTAGAAAAATCTCTAACCTTACCAGCAATCTCAAGACTTCTGTTATCTTCACGTGCTTCTTCAGAAATTGCAAAGGAATCTTTCCAAGTCTGGGCTATGAAAGTCTTGCCATAGGAATCTTCCCAATCGTGCAACTTAGCAATTTCCATATCTTCAGAAGGACGGAAACCACCATGCGAAACGGTCGTATGATAACTCGTAGAATATCCATCAAGAGTCTTATTTACAAATACATCAGAAATTTTACTTCCTTTCTGGAACTCTTCAACTTGATTTTCAAGAAGCATAGGAATTTGAAGTCCAAGAACATTGAACGACGAATCTTTAATTGCTTCAGAAATATTAAATATAATAGCCATTACTTAACACCTCCAGTCTTAAGATCATAAAACTGTTTAGCCCAATCCTGCTGAGGACGTCTGGGAACAAGGTTATCAACCATACCCTGATCTCTCAAAATAACACCAACAAAACCATAATCTGTTGCATCCGCAGGAAGAGGAATTTCTGCAACAAGATAGTACGTATGACCTGCTGCCCAAGTAACTTTCGATTTATCAGCAAGTACTGCACCAGCTCCAGTCGAGTTAGTAACATCAATAATAGCACCAACATCCTTAGCACCAAGTCCACCAGTAGTCGTATAACCAGGGTTATTGGAAGCACCGATACCACCAGTTACAGCAGACTTCAAATGAACAAATTTGGTAGTAGGATAATTGAAACGCTCATATCCATAAATAGCTGTCATAATTTACTCCTTTTATTTTTTTAATTCTGGATGCGCCGCATAAAATTTTTTAATATCTTCTTCAGTTGCATTCGGAAGATATTGCTTAACAGCCTTGATTTCTTCTTGGCTGATACTGATAGCGTTTACCGGTGGCGTAGCGCTTCCACCAGGTAAGCTTGTCATATGGTTTAAGGAAGTACTATTAGCTTTTGTAGCAGTCGCTACAGTTTTACTTGCAAGTATTTCATCAGCATGAACAGCAGCATATGCTTTATCAAGAGAAACGCCCTTACTTATAAGGTCTTTGGTATCAGCATCCAAAGCTTCTAATGAATTAATATTAATTCCATACTTCGTGTTCAAAAGAGCTAACTCAGCTTCCTGACGTTTTTTCTGCTCTCTTGCGATAAGTTCTTCCGCTTCAAGTACTTTTGGGTGCTTTTCAACCATCGTTTCAATGATAGGCTTTGCTGTTTCAGGTTCAATACCTGCATCAAGTAACTTTTTGTCCATACCAGAGTTCATCGCAGCTTCCCACGAATCATAACCTAAAGCTTTGGCCAATTTAGCTCGGTCTTCACTCAAACGCTTGGACACAATTTTAGTAATAGTTTCTTCCGTTGCTGCCGGCGGCACAGCCACTGTTCCTTCAGTGTTTTCGCCTTGTTCTTTTAACATAAATAAATCTCCTTTTGGGGCGAGTTTGAGTGGAGTCTCATTTGCAGCCCTCTAATAAATATAATGCACGAAAAAATACATATTATGCTAATTTTTACAAGAATTTTTATAAAAATTATACAGGCCTCATCAGCCTGTATAATATTTACTGAACTAACCAGAAACAATCGACAAAATAATCTGAACAATCCCAAGTATCCTCAATCTTACCATAAATTGAAGAAGTCAAATGAGCTTTTATTCTAATTATGACTCTATAATTTTTGTACTTCATTGAAATATCTGCGACAGTCTCATCATTATTACAGTAACGTTTCTTGTAGCCCAATCGTTTAAGTAATTTATCATAACAGCAAACGCAGAGTTTTTCACACTCATTATCCTTGGCCGTAGTGGCAAGCAATCTATCAACTGCGCCATATGATAAACCGGTACAATTACTTATTGCTCTACAGACACAATCATTAATGTGATTATTTGCTGGATTTCTGTTATAGTACCTGTAATTACTCATCTTCCGCGATACAATAATAGTAAAGCGCAAGTTTCTCAGAAGGTTCGGGACCGTCATCATCTTCAAGAAAGGCTTTAGCCAATTCTACGTAATAGTGACATTCTCTTTCAGGAGATACATACGGTTTATTCACCTCACAATAATCGGAATAAAGCATGTTCACAGTCATACAAAGTTCTCTTTCGTCAAAGTCTTCAAACCTGATTCCGACAGCTTTTGCTGCTTCCATAACTTGTTCCATATTAAAATGAGGACCTCTGGTACCATCAGCATTTTCAAGATTATGTTTCCAATTCATTATATCTGATTTAGTCAAAGATAATGTTTCTCCATAATCTCTCCGACGGCCTCTGCGCCTGCCTCTACCTGTACCTTTTACTCCACGCCTACCATCTTGTATTTCCATGAGGTATTTCTCATCCTCATCTTCGAAGCGTTCTTCATCGTAATTTCCATCATAACTGCGTCTGTCGTAGCCGTAGCTACGACCTCTACGTCCGTCATATCCACCACGACCATAATCGCCTCTCGCATAGTCGCGTCCATCATAACCTCCGCGACGGTTCATTCTTTCCATAAGAATTTGATCAACTATAGCATTACGCATTTTAATTCCTCCTATTAAGCTGTAGGTGGCGGAGTAGCCGGTACAGGTACTGCTGCAAGTCTATTATCGGGTGCACAAGAAAGATTTCTAAGTACTTTGAAAACTGCAGAAGTTGCTGTAGTAGCTACTTTCATCGGATAACGAGTGCGAGTTCTGAGTGCGCAAGCAGTCACCTGAGTACAATCACAACGAACCATTGGATATACCGTAGTATCAGTACCAATAGTAATTCCGACCGGCATGTTAATAGTAGCAGTATCAGGAATATTCTGAATTAAAATAAGGCAAAACTTCTGACAATCTGCATAACTACCGACAGGTATGTTGATTGTTAAAGTTCCGCCTGTGACCGTAATACTATTGCTAAAAACTATCCGTTCACAAATATTACAACGAGTATTACACGATATATTTAACCTCCTTTATCAAGTGAGGCACAACTAATATGTGCCTCACTGAGCCTTTATATTTTAATTAGCAGCCACATCCACAGCCGCAACCACACCCGCCGTTGCGAGTACCAAAAGCACTCTCATAAGGCGAGCAGGTAATATATGCAGGAGAAGCAACAGGACGAAGCGTATTAATAAGAGTCTGCGTCTGAGCATTCTGAGAAAGCTGAGCGGTGAGCTGTGCGTTCTGAGCCTGCAGCGAAGAAATCTTTTCATTCGTAAGGAATCCAAGAATTGCATTCGTGCTTTCACGCTGACCATCAATAATATCACGAGTACTGTTGCAAATGGACTGCTGAATATTACAAGCATTAGTTGCCATATTATAATTTACAGCGTCAATTGCACGCTGTGTCTGGCAGCAGCAATTCTGAAGCTGGAAACCTATATTAGCAATTTCTCTCTGAGTAGCATTATTGCTCTGAAGGATAGTAGTATTTACACCGCTAAATCCTTGGCAAAGAGTCTGTTGAATACCGGCCTGTCCAAGTTTAAGGTCATTTAGGCTTGCAAGACTTGCGCTATTTGCAAAGCCGCTGGCAACATCATTTGTCGTAGCTAATTTACCAAGTTCATATCCCACTTCCTGACCTCCTACTTGGCCTCTACCTTGATTACCATAGCAGTTTCCGCCCCATCCAAATAAAGCAAAAAGGACAATGACCCAAATCCATTGTCCTCCCCAAGCATTATTGCCATTATTCTGGCCTACTGCCAAGCCTTCTGCGAATCCATCACCCATAGTAATGTCTCCTTAAAATTTTATTTATATTAATTCTTAGCCGTACGCTCCAAGAATTAATACCATTATTTAGATCCCATCATCTGCATAAGCTGATTAGGATTTATTCCTCTTTGCTGAAGCATCTGCATAGCAATAGCTTGAGGATTTCCTCCACCTTGCAGCAAAGAATTAATTTGCTGAGCTATCTGCGGATTTTGTTGGGACAGTTGATTTATGAACGCTTGTGGATTACTTTTGGCTTGCTGTATCTGGTTCATTAACTGCTGCATTTGTGGATTTACCGGCATCGGTATTCCGTTGGCCATCATACTGGGCATTAGCATTTACCTCCATAGATTTAATTTTATCTTCGAGTCGGCTTATCCTTCTAGACAAGTCGTCAAAAGATTCTTTAGGTATTTCTGCAGTTTCAATGTTTTTATATACTGCTAAGCTATATACATTGCAAGCTTTCTTTCCCCAAGCATCCGTATTCACTTCATACATTATGTCTTTATTCTGATCAAAATAAACATAGCTGCTGTTATTCTCAACTTGTCTACTCATAGCATCTTCTTGACTAATGCAGAGTCTCTTATTTGTGGTTGGAGGAATTACAGTATTTGGAATAGCTTGTGCCTGTTGTGGCTGTTGCATATTCTGATATGGATTTGTTGCATATTGAGGTTGCACATATCCTGGAGCATAGTTTGGAACATATCCATAGCTATTATAACCATAATTAGGATAAGCCATTTAATTTTTCCTCCAATTTATTGATTTGATTTCTATAATCTTTTCTGGTTGCAATAACTATTTCCCATTCCTCTTTAGTTAATTCACCCTCAAGATATTTATTAGTTTTATAATCTAAATCTGTTAGCTGGTGTTTCAAGCTTATTATCTTACCTTCAATATCAGATTTTGTAGTATCTATTTTTTTACAATAATAATTAGTATCGCCTTCAATAATCTCATATTGATTTTGATTACACCATTCAGACCATTCATCATATGCTACAAAATCTTTTTCTTCAAGCGGTTTAGCAAAAGTCTTATTTTTCATATTACCACCTCGCCATACCCACGAAACTAAATTTACAAGTAACAGAACAATTATTTCTAATAGTACATGCTGTAGTAGATTTACTAGTTATAATCACAGCATTTTGCCATTGCGCAGGAGATACATTCGCAACTTCAGTAAATGAAAAATTTATTATTGATGGTGATGCCTGTGTTATTGCTGATGGATAATTCCAAGTAGAACTTGCGCCATCTGACATAGCACCAGTTTCGCCAAAAATAAATAAATATCTATTATTATTCGCAGTATCGTTTATTCTAACCATGCCACCAGTTCCGCTGCCAAATACACTGCTCAAAGCGGAATAATTCACATTAACGCCGACATCTGTATATGCTTTATAATTTGAATCTAAGATTACAGCACGTTTCGAATCGGTATTAGTATACCCAAGTTTTATCCCACCAAGAACTGTAGTATCTGCATAACCAGCAAGAATAGTACCACTTTTTTCAGGCATACTATTTTCGAAATAATATCCAGTACTAGATGAACCATAACCCCAAAGAATCGACGGTATTACACCACTCGTTTTCTGATAGTATAACACCCATTCACAACCGCCTTTAGTATGTGTAACTACTAAATAAGCAGGTTGAGATAAATTCAATGATACATATACGCTTGTATCAGATGTACCATTATAATACAATTTAGTAACACTTGAACTGACTCTGTATATACCAGTAGATAATGTATACAAAGTATATGATGGATTACTAAGATTAACAATACCATCTAATGTAGATGTTATAGTAATATTATTAGAACTATCTGCTTGTAACTGAATACCGTTACCACTTTTTAATCTTGGACCGGTATTATATTTTCCGCCATAATATACTCTTAAATACGGATTGGTTGAAAATCCCGGAACTGTTGCAGTAGTAGTATCTGCAGCAAATATACTTGGAGCCATACTTGGTTCAATTGTAACTTTACCTGCTGAATCTGATTGTACGGTTAATCCACTACTATATAACTGAATGCTGCTCGAAACTGCTCCATCAAAAACAGTATTTATGTAAGGATTAGCGGTAGCACCATTTGATACTCCGGCATCATATGGGCAAGCAACTAATTTCAAAGTAGGCTTATTTGTAAGATTCTGATAATTCAAATAATAAGTATCTGCTTTGTTATTTAACTTCAATGAATTATTAGCTAAATCGGCATTTGTAGCAATACCGTATAATTTTTTGCCAGCCTCAAATCGTATAGAATACTCTTGTCTCTGTTCGCCGTTTAATAAATAATATGTTCTATTCCGTAATGCAAAAGTTCCTGGAGCGCCCCAACAATTTGCGCAATAAACACGCATTTTACTTACAAGCAAGCATGAAGAGTAATTACTATCGACACCAGTTTGAGAAAACGTAAATCTTAACTTTTTATAATACCGTTTGACTTCTGGCTTACCAGCAGTAATACTTACATTAATGACATTCCATCCACCCCAACCACCAACCGGGGCATCTGCAATTTGAACAAATGTATCTGGAGTAGCAAAAGTAGAACCTTCAATTTTTACTCTACAACCCGCGGCTCCTTCTGTACTAATATAAAATAAAAATTTACGAATTTCACCATAAAAATACCATTGAACATCAATAGTAAATCTATGCCAATTACTTGCTGATTGATTACCAACAATATTTCTATTCTTTACTGTTGATGTAGAAGCCGTAACTAATGAATAACCATCAGCATCATACGTAGTCCAACTACTACCAGCATTTGAAGATTGTTCGAATACAAAATTGGCAGTTGGCATTTCAGCGAATCGGTTTGCAGATAATTCATCAGACAATGCAGCATCTAACGGTGAAACACTTCCCGCAATACTTGGTCCACCCCACTGAAGAAGCGTAGACTGCGTCCTTGGATATAATATGTTTCCATTCGATTTTAATCTTACCCATTTATCTGCCATAATTTACGCCTCACATAATATATAATGCATTTATGTGAGGCGTTTATGCTAAATTTTACAAGAATTTTATTAAATTTTATACTTATTTTTACTAAGGCATTATTTTAAGAAGCTTCTTCATAAGTAATCATCCAGTTATTAACCCGGTTTAACGCACCATTAATATTACTAACAAGAGATTTCAAAATATCACCAGTTACAACCTGTTGCAATGCAGAATCTGGAACAGACACACCAACATTTGTTAGACTCGGTGCAACAAATGTTGCCGCAATAGCCGTAGCCGCAAGATGACCAGCTGGATCTGTATAAGGAATTGCACCACCAGGAATAGTTGAGGATAATCCACCATATAATCTATATTCAGTTTGTGTAGCGCTATTATGCACATATGCATATTCACCAGCAGTAACTTTCTTATCCAATTTACTACTTTGCAAAACACCAATTGAACCATCAATAGCATCAGAAACTACTTTAGACGTCGGTATATGATCATTAGTCCCAGATAAATTTTCATTATCTATCATATATCCTTCACGTGCCAGTATATGACCAGAGTCGTCTGTCTCGCTAACCAATATATGAGGAGTAGTGACTGCCCAAGAAGTATTGGTATCACTTGTCTTAGCATACACTACTTTGGTAGAATCCCAGATACTTCCTGAAATTTTACTGTTAACATACGTATATACTGAATCGGCGTTAGGAAGCATAGCAGCAGGATGATTACTGGCTGACATTGCACCAGCGGCATAAGTACTTTGCTTTATTATCCTACCCGTACCCGTACCCGAAACCTCAACTAACATACCGCCAGTATTAAACGCTGTAGTAGCAGTAACATAATTAGTAAGGTCAATAGTACCACCAAGAGGGTCCCAAACAGTACCGTTCCATGCCCAGTTGGTGCCTGCATGTGCATTACCATATGCAACTACAACGTTCCAAACATCACCTACTTGGTTTCCAGTTTTAGGAAGGTCTGCATAAGTATCTTTAGAACCTTTATATTTCAAAGCAGAAGAAAGCTTTACATTAATCTGTGTATCAGTATAAGATTTTGCAGAAGATAACGTAGATGCTGCAGACGAATTTAATGCTGTTTCAGTAGTAAGTGTACCAGCATCATTTGGCAACTCTACAAAATATTCCTCGCTTGACGAACCGGTTTTAAGCAAGAAACCATGTTCAACAAGTTTCATATAAACGGAGTTATCTGTAGCATGCACAGAAATTTTTTCTGCTCCAAATCTATTCAAACCAGTCCAATCATTGCCTGCGCCAAGACGGCCATAAGTAGTATTAGCGTATAATAAATTCACGGCAGCTTGCGGTGTATCGGAAGACGGATTTTCTACCAGTAGCATACCGCCAGCAGTACGTACTGGAATAGTACTGCCTTTTAATGATTCGGAATAAGTAATGGTAGCTTGCTGCAGTAATCCGCCAGTAAATTTAGTACCATATACAATATTTTCATTATTACTCTGTTCTACTAATTTTACTACTGTTTCAGTTCCATCTGCAGTTACAGATTTAACTATATCTTCTAATTTTACTCTCGGATAAAGCCTAACTTCTTTATCCATTAACCTTACTGATTTTGTTACTACATCAGCCATTTTTGTTTTCCTCCAAAATTTCGTATTGAATACCTGTATGCTCAATTATCATTTGATCTGTATAAGACTTAGCATCATCTAAAACTTGTACTGCAACGTTATCAACATAACCTTTGTTTGCAGCGTGCCTATATTGAGTAGGGTTTGCTGTAAATATCTGGCCTAACTCATTCCGTTTAACTATGGTATTAGGTTCTTCAACTACCTCAACTCTAATAAGCAACTGATCTTCGCCTTCTACTGCATATACTGCACTTCTACCATCTGTTGTACGTTTATTTAATTTTTTATCTATTTCAACTTTTAACTCAGCTGATAAATTTGTTATGGTTTGATCTAATAAATTAGTTATGCTAACCAACTGATTAATTGCACCTACAACAGTTTTATCTGCTAAATTTATTCTTGGATCATAACTATCTTGTTTTTTATGAGAGCAACAATCCACATCAAGAAATACTGTTGCATCCAATTTAACAAGAGCGGATATAGTAACTTCTTCTGAACTGGCTAATCCTACTAAGGTTTCCTCTTGAACCATCTGATCTAATAACATAGTTGTCAAAGGATTAAGCATTATTTGTATCCTCTATAACAAGTTTATGAGGCTGGATTAGCTCTTTTTTCCACGATATACTACTATAAGGAAACCCTTTGAATGAACTTTGAAACACTTGAGGACCTTTTGTAATGCCTTCATAAGCAATAACATCATAAATATAAGTTTTTGCTTCAAGCATTTCAGTATCTTCAAAATTCAAAACTACAACCACATTAAATACATATGGCACAACTTTATACCCATTTGCTAACAAAATTACTTGCTGATAAATATCTTTACCATAAGAATCTAAACTATGATATACTCTATAAATACCACGATTAACATCTGTAATTACTTGAGAATCTGATACAGAGGTTGAATTAGTTTCCATTATTTCATCTGTTGTAAACTTATTATAACCACCAGCAGCATAATCACTATCGCCACCATACATGGGCGGAGCTTTTAGATTCAAATATTTCTCAAGTACAATTGAATCATAACTACCAGATCTAACAGTAAATGCAATAGTTGGAAATTTTGTAGCTTTTTGTAAATCTTTACCAATTGTACCAGATTTATATGCATTCAATATTAATGGTTTAGATAGCGTATCATCCTGCTTATATCGCAATTCTATACCATACAACCAGCAAAGTAGTGGTACACTTGTATCATTTGGATTAATCGAAATATCTATAGAAGTGATTAATTTACCGCTACTTGCTAAACCAGTAATATCAAAGCTTAATACCGTTTCTCCGGGATTTATAGCTGCTTCTCGAACACCCGATAAACCGTGTATTGTAACATATAACGCACATGCAACGCTTGAACAGAATCGCATATATATTTTATCAATATTATATTGAGATATGCCATTCCTAAAATCAATTGCGACATTTTTTCCTAATCTATATGCAGGTTCTGATTTACTTGGTTCATACTCCACTTTTGCATAATCACCATCAGTATATACGTCAGCATAAGGCGCAAGATTACTATTAGTTTGATTAGCTGGAAGTATATACGGAGTACCTTCTTTTGTCCAAAATTCGAACTTCAAAGTTGAAGTCTCACCTCTAGCAAAATAAATATCATTGTTCTTCACTCTGAGCATTGTTCACCTCCAATTCAGTACGTGCAGCAGGTGGAATAGGATTAGCGGGTTCAGGTTTCTCATTAGCATTCTGACCAGTTTTAGCTTTACCAGCGGTTATCTGACTTGCTTGGGATGGTGCACTCGGAGTTTGTCCTTGGCTAGATTGCTCTGCTGCCATCATCTGAGCAACTCTATCCAAAATATCTGGATGATTAAGCAAAAATGCTTTAACCGCAGGATCTAGATCTTGCTCACGTTCTGTAATATTCTGATTTATTGCAGCAGCAAACGGGAATTGCAATTGCTTCATAATAGACCAGTATAATTTCAAAACGTTCGGATCTGCTGGATTACCAATAGAACCAGACATGAACTGAGCAGTCATAGTTTCCCACATCTCTTGCTTATTTCCAAACAGCGATGCATTGTCAGCTTCGATAACGAAGTTATCATCCCAATACAGTTGATTAGTTTCTTTATTCTTTTTCAAAAATAAATACCTATTGAACTGCATCTGCAAGATATCACCTCCATCTGAGAATTTAACATAGTGCTGGGTCTTATCTGCGTATGCAAGCAAAAACTTAAACTGTTTTCTATAAATCTCAGAGTAGGCTTGAACCTTCATACGCTGTTTACTCTCAAGCCTACCGGCAGATTGCGCCGCTGCAAGTTGCTTTGCTTTACCTGACGTTGCTGTTGTATCCTTTTTACCTTGATAACTCTCAGTTATACCAAGAGTTGCTCTACCGTACTGATACATTCTTGTTGCAAATATATCATCTTGCTGCATATTTGCTTGTATTGTTTGCACAGAAAATGCTTGAATCATCCGAGGATCTTGTATTGGTACCAATTTCAAAGTACTGTCATCAGAAGGAATTTTAGTACCTTGAGGATAGGTTACAAACGACCCAGCTTTCAAGATATTTTCTTGTTCTTTTGTCGTAATCCTATTAAGGGTATCTTGATTCTGAGCAATCATATCAATGTCTGATATACCATATATAGAATCATCTGCAGATATGCTTACACGCATTACAACTGGTAGCTCACGTATGTGATACGAAGGAAGCCTATCGCCTTTTGACACGATTTTCTCAAGACCAGCATATGGATTATCGGGTTCACCCTTAGCTCGAGCTTCCGCCCTCAACCGAGCGTTCTCTTCCATATTGCCTTCATATATATCCTGAGTAGCAATTTCCTCATCCATTATTGCCCATTCAAAGACGTCGCTATTACATGTCGGACACGGCTGATCAAGATTGACAATTATCTCTCCACACTCTTTGCATCTAACAACGCGGCGAAGTTCAAAGTAATTATCTTGAGAAATCAAAGCCATACTATTTTCGGAAAATATCGTTCTTGCCAAGTCGCCATCTTCGTTCAAATAGTAGCAAGTAATTATAGTACAAACATCCACACCATCGCCGTCTGGCGGTATATCTACTCCATACAGTCGTTTGATGGAGGCACAAGTAGCAATATTCTTTAAGAAAACATACTCGGCATCCTTGAAATCAGTTATACCAGGTTGCACGTATACACTACCGGCAGGATAATAGGTAAGCTTGAGTCCACCAAAACCTGAATTACTTACTTTCGACTGGTCCCATTCTATCAAATACCAGCCATAACCATTTTTCAGGACACCACGCTCTGCTTTATCATTGATAGCAATGCCGTCTTGCATTTTCATAGCCTGGCTTAAATAGTAAGTAGCTTGTAGTGCTCGTTGAGCATCCTCAGCCATCAACGGAGTTACTATGGGTTCAGGTACAGTATTACTGATCTGAGATTCAATGAGTTCAAAAGTAATATTTTGATGACACTCTGCCTGAACCTCGACACCAGTCTTTTTATTCTTAATCTTACCCTCGCCCTTGTAGAGTGACTGTCTGCGAGGTATCTTAACAATCTCGATATCAGCAGAACTTTTACTCATAGTATATTTAGTTACAATTTCATCAAATGTCATATTCCACCTCAAGAAGCCTCTATACCCATTAGGTCAAAACCTTCTGAATTTCCTATATCGAATGGCGGATTACCCCAAGCTTGCCGCATTGCTATTTTATCCTGCTCACTACCCGATAAATAATCCTCGACCATGTCCTCTGTCCAGTTCCTACTTTTAGCAATGACTTCTTTGGCTACCGACTCAGCTGCTAATATCATAGTCATCCGGTTGAGTGCTTGCGAAGTTGCGTCGACGTCATCATCATGTGCACCTTTGGGGAAGGCTTTCAATGATGCTTCATACTCATTATAATAATCTGCTGTCTTGTCAAAATAAACTTTGCCGCTGTGGAATAGCCAAGTAACCGCCATCGCTCTGGAATATTTACCGCCTTCAGGTTTAACAGGTATGACGCCTTTAACCTGTGCCACGTTCAGCATATCTATGGCAGCAACACCATTTGCAGCTTCCTCAATGTAGTGGTAATTTAACTTAAACCTGGACCCCAATGTGTTTATCCTCTCAAGCAACTGAGGAAATGAGTAGTGACCTTTCTCTGCATGTAACAAAAAATAGTCATCTTCCAATTTAGCCCATACCTGAAGTGCGTTGAAGTCATTATCTTCTTCATGTTTGAGCGCTGCGTCAATGCTCAATGCTATGACTGGCCACACTGTGATCTTGCCATCCGGATGCAAAAGTCCTTTGTCGGTTATCTTACCCCATTCACAGGATCTGAACATCTTATCAGTAAATAAGTTGCCTGACCCAATTGTCGGGTTACCTTGATAGTTGTTCTCCCAAGTTAGCAAATTGCCTTTGCGTATGTACGCTTTCTTGAATGCCTGTACCCACGTTCTACCTTTGCCTATCTCAGGGCATGGACCGTCACCTAACTCGCGGCCAAGCGGATCATTTTCTGCGTCAACACACTCACACGGTATATTCAATATCTCAATAGCCGCCGGATCCTCAACACCTTTGATGACCTCAAAGATATCTCTCATATTCCATCTAGTCTGCATCAAGATTACTTTTCCACCAACCTTGACACGCGACCGCACAACGGACAACCAATTGTCTTCAAGAGTAGTATTGAATGTATCAGAATTTGCCTCAGTACTATCATGGCAAGTGTCGTCAATTATAACCACATCAGCGGGATTACCGTTGACAGTAGACATAGTAGCAGAAAGACAAGTGCTTTTGATGTTTTTCTTTTCATCAAAGATTACCTCAAATTCCTCGTTGGTCCACTTATTACCGATCTTGGCACCTGGCCACATGTCAATGTTCCACTCAATCTTACGCTTGTTCTCAGCCGAGGCCTTCATAGCAAAGTTGCTTGAATACGATATGACAATGCAATTGCTTCCAGGATGCTTGAACATATACCAGCTCGGTATGGACTGTGCACCCCAAGTAGTCTTACCAGTCTGAAACGGCAGTGAGATAAGCAAAAACTCAGTACCGTCTATCCTTCCAGGTCTTTCTAAGAAGTCCTGTATTCTGGTACTGAGCACCTCATGCAAGTGTGTCGGTCTAAGGTCGGGTCTACACTTCAAGACATACTTATAATAGGAGTTAATAGTATCTCTGCGCGCCTTGTCGGCCTTGACTGCCTCATACTGCGCCTTAGTTAACTGAATCTTAGGAGTATCAATGATACTTTCTTGAGAATCATCCCTTATGCCGGGAGGTAATATGTTACTCTTCATCCAGCACCTCAGCATTATCCAAGAGATAATCTAACTGCTCGTCTGTCAGCTGAGCAATATTGTTGTCATTCTTGATCTCTTTCTTGTCCACTGGTTTACCGCCGCCAGTATCACGAACAAATGACGCAGACTGCGTATTTGCATTCTCAATGCCATTAGCAAAGTGCGATACCATCATCCAATCCTCGAGCGAGAGCTCATCTATATCAAGCTGGTCGACTATTACTGGAAATAGATTCGACTGCTCTAAGAATGTTTCAGGTCCACCTTTCAAATGCTTTATAACATCTACTGGTATACTTATGCTGCCAATCAGTTTAGCTGAGAGTTCCCAGTTGTTAGCAAAGATGCTCCTTTGAGTATTTTTCTTGATAGCTCTCTGCGTTGTTTGCGTAACTTCATTGTAATTCATGGTGAACCTCCTTTGAGCCGTTAGGCCCTGGGTAGTAAGCAAAGTATTTATTTTAGTCAAGCTGCGAGAGCTTGTTGAAATGTAAATAAGGAGCGGTCGGTTGTATCGAAACAAACTATTCAAACTCTGCTCGGGACGAAAGCAAAGATACAAATCGGAAGATTTAATAATCACGACCGCTCATAATATATAATGCGCCCTCTCGAGCGTTTTTGCGCTTTGTTTTTACAAAAATTTTATTTGAGCAAAGATACTTTCGAGAGACCCGGGCTATAGGCGTTTTATTTTGGTAAGTGATGGCTTTGAGAACGGTGCAATGGTGCGGTATTAATTAGTGGCGGTGTAGCGATGCTGTATTGAAATTAATAGTGGTGTAGCGATGCAACGACGCTCACACAGTCATCCATATATAGCCCTAAAGGGAACGTTCACGAGACGGGGCCAACTATTTTTATTTATTTAATTATAAAAATCAAATAAATAATTTAATATTCTTGAAATTAATATAATAAAATTTCGTCAGCTGTCGCTGAATAATATTAAATTATATTAACAACTTAATAATGCGATGTCGTCAAGTAGTCAAGTAGCAATATGCGACGAAAACGATGCCACCGACTAATCCAACGCGAGGTGTTATATGTATCAAGTTAAAATTATCGATGGAACTCATTGCAAAATCATCAACAACGAAACCGGCAAAGAATACGAAGCCACCGGCAGCTGGCATGCACGCACACTCAACGGTGTCTACAAATACCATGAGTACTATGTGTTCACGAACAAGCTGAATACGGCGAAATATCCTGAACTGGAAGAATTGAAGACGAAGGCGCCGAGAACGCTCGAGCATAAATGGAAGGTCGAGCCGAAAGAAGGTGCTGGCAACGAGTGGTGGACGAGAGTTGCGGACTGGAAGAAAATTCACGGAGGCAGATTAAACGAAGTTTGCGAAGAACTTACGAAATCTAACAGCCGAAGCAAAATCGACCTGAACGCAATTGCAGACTTGTTCTAAGAAACGAGGGAGCGAAAGCTCCCTCAATTTTTATATGCAAACGAGAACGAAAACGTCGCAACGGACTACACAAACCAAACGAGAATAACAACGACGCGAACGAGACTAACGAAAGTAACGATGAATAAATGCATAAACGAAAACGAGGCTAACGATGAATAATCGTATAATTGCTCGTTAATCTTGTTATAACCAAATAATATTTTTTATAATTAAATAATCAGTTGTAAATTATATAAAATATATCAATTTACGATGATTAAATAAAATTAACGGAGGTTTCAGTAACATGAAACAAAACAACACTTTAACATGGTCGGATGACTTTAACAAACAGGCCAACTTCACCAAAGTCTATGCTCACATTATCGATGAAACGGGCAAATCACTTTTCAAAGTATTCATTGACGAATACAACGGTAATGCCGACTATGACAGGTCTCACGATTGTTTCATTGCCTATATCGAGAAAATGCAATTACTTGCGCACATTCTCAATGAAGTCAAAGCCTTGTACGATGATCTCGATATCATGGACAGATACTACGTCAAAGACTGTGAAAATGATGCCGTTGCATCAAGAGACATCAGAGCATTTACAACCGCAATTCAAGACAACGTTCAAAAATTCATAGGATTCGGTATCAGTATTTACAACATCATTTCCGATAATCTCGATAACGATGAATTCAAAGAATCGTTATAACTAAGCAAATAATACCAGCAGCAATTGCTGCTGGTATTATTTTTAACATGTATCACTAATGCATACGACGAAACTAATTAAAATTCAAGGAGAACAAATATGAAACAAAACTACAATTTAACTTTTAAGACCGAATATAACAAGTATGATGACTCCACACGCATAGCTGCAGAGATCAACGATCTCTTCGTAATCTACGTTGCTTCATATCCTGGCGAGCCTGACGAGTGGCGCAACGAAGACGAGATCAATGCTTACAAAGATCGTACACTTGCACTTAACAGTATTCTCAGTAACCTCAAACAAGCAGTAGATCAAATTGACTATTACAAGAATGAGGCTAACGATGAAACGCGTGATGATGCTTGCATAATTGCATTGCACAATATTAATCATATTATGGAACATTTGAAACAGAAATTTCAATATGACGATGATGTTGCAAGAATACTTTACGATGAGTATTTAACAAAACAAAATACGATTAAACGCTTTGACTTAATACTCGATAACTGGAAAGCGCTGACAATTGATCAAATGCAAAAGACTAATCCAATAGCATTTGCAAAATCTGTCTATGAATTTGAAGAACTCGATGAAAACGAAATCAAAGAACTGCTCTACGAGATGTACAATATTTACATTGCAAAACTTAATAACGATTAACTAAGTAAGCGTTGTTGCAATGATCCTGTGCAAGTGCAGAGTCAAAGCAACAACGCTTTTATTTTACCCTGTAGCAGTAATACGAACGACGTCAATTGCCTTTATACGCGCGCTCCTTCACGCGGTAACACTGCGATGGCAGAGTGCGCTCCTATCTACCGAGAGTACGCGGAAAAATTTTAGGGCATAATGCCTTCTAACAGCCTCAAAAAGGGCAATTGCCTTTATGTGCGGGCACAATCACGCGGTAACCCTCGCTAACGACCCTTGTCTATGTTAACGTGTTGTTGCACTCTATATTATTGAAGTCGGCCGCGCAGTATCAAGATAACACAACCCGATACACCATCGCCCGTTTTGTTGACGAAAAACTCAAAA